>Ga0209644_1000186_pt1 | contig 15543 bp, 10 predicted proteins | sample ETNvirome_2_1000_FD_184069 | JGI IMG/M metagenome (GOLD analysis project Ga0209644, IMG submission 184069) | Marine viral communities from the Pacific Ocean - ETNP_2_1000 (SPAdes) (version 2) | ecosystem: Environmental > Aquatic > Marine > Oceanic | place: Pacific Ocean | collected 2013-06-22 | reverse complement strand
GCGCAAACAGCGACTCGGACGTTTGTGCCAAAACCGCCTCGTTCAAATCAGCTTCAGCGGAAAGCCTGATCAGCTTTGCCTTGTCCTTTAGCGCACCCTGTTGATCAGACCAATCGATCGTTTGTGATAGCCCTGCCACAAAGTTGTTGTCACTGCCCGTTCTGTCTGCTCCAACAGACAGCTCCGGGTTATACAGCGGTTGTTCGCTTGCCTCAGCATCCTGATTCCGGGCTGCCGCCTGCTCTGTCGCCGCCATAACATCCGGATGTTTGCTTATCTGGCCAGTGAGCCAATTTGTCCAATTCACAGTCTCCGCTTGACCGAACAGAGGAATGGACAATAGTACTGAACACAACAACGCTCTGGGCGAGTGCTTGCTTGCCTTCATCGACTTTCTCCCGAAGGGGTAAATAGCCACAATTCATGGGCGCGAGGCGTCCATGACAAAGTAGGAACAGGCTAGGATAGTAAGTGAAAAGGTTAAAATGAACTTGAATTCGAAGCGTCATCCACAAAAAGCAACTGTTTTCCGTCTACTCTTTGCCAGCGAACTTTATGGCAACCTTTCCTTCCAAACAGCGATACACAATATTAGTTAGCCTACTCTGCTCATTGGCTCTCTTAGCAAGGAAGTGACCTATGAATACAGCAATGCAACACTTTAAACGCCTCCGCTACGGCATCGTGGGTAGCGCTTTGTTTGCCCTATTGACTACCCCTATGGCTTACGCCGCGCCGCCTGCTCCGCCAAGCCTTCACGTTCAGGCGCAGTCATGGGTGGAAGTTGAACCCGATAAAGCCACGCTCTCTGCACGTTTGTGGGAAAACACCCCAGCGGTTTCAACCTTAGAAGACACCGATAGCGAAGCCCTGGGCAGCGCCCGCGAGCGGCTTGAGCAGCGTGCCAGCGAGCTGATTGCCGCCATGGAAGAGATCGGCATTGAGCAACGCGCCATCAATGCAGGCTCCCTGAACGTGTATCCTGAGCATGTCGCAGGCCCGCGCAACGACAACGGCGAACAAGAGACGCTGATGCGCACCCGCTTAGAACGCCCCTTCAGCGTTGAGCTAACTAATATAGACCAATTAGGCGATGTGCTGGACGCTTTGATTGACGCTGGTGTAAATGCGTTAGATGGTGTGCAGTTTGACCTGCAGGATCGCGACGCCGCCACCGACGAAGCACTGACAAAAGCGTTAGAAAAAGCCCGCCATAAAGCCGACCTTATGGCGAGCACGCTAGATGTCACGCTTGGCCCTGTTCAACACATTGAAGAGACCCAAGCGCCGGTTTTTCAACCCCGCATGATGGCCATGCGCGCCGAAAGTGACGCTATGGGCAGCGGTTCAGCCAGCGACTACCGCCCCGGCACCATTCGCATCGATGCCGGGGTGAACGTCGAGTGGGCGCTTAGAGGGCAAGACGCTCGAGGCCGCCTAGATAGGGCTGCAGGGGAGCCGGAACAGTAATCGACCCATCCGCCTGCTGGTGGTTTTCGAGCACCGCCAGCAGGCAACGCCCTACTGCTAAACCCGAACCATTGAGCGTATGCAGTAGCTGAGGCTTTTTGGAATCAGGGTGGCGGTAACGGGCTTGCATCCGACGCGCCTGGAAATCTTCGCAGTTAGACACAGAGGAGATTTCCCGGTAGGTGTTTTGGCTCGGCAGCCACACTTCCAAATCGTAGGTTTTTGCCGCGCCAAAGCCCATGTCGCCCGTACACAGCGTCACCACCCGATACGGCAACTCAAGCGCCTGCAGAATGGCTTCTGCATGGCCGCGCATCTCTTCCAGCGCTTCATAGCTCTTCTCCGGCTCCACAATTTGCACCATCTCGACTTTATCGAACTGGTGTTGACGAATCATGCCACGGGTATCGCGCCCATAAGCGCCAGCTTCCGAACGGAAACATGGAGTATGCGCCGTGAGCTTCATCGGCAGCGCAGCCAGCTCGACGATCTCATCACGCACGAAGTTGGTCAGCGGTACTTCTGAGGTGGGAATCAGGTGGTACTCCCGCTCGTCGTTCAGCTTGAACAGATCCTCGCCGAACTTGGGCAGCTGGCCCGTACCCATCAGCGAATCGCGATTCACCATGTAAGGCACATAGCACTCTTCATAGCCGTGCTGCTGGGTTTGCGTATCCAGCATAAACTGCGCCAGCGCGCGATGCAGGCGAGCGATGGGCCCGCGCATCACTGCAAAGCGCGCGCCGGTCAGCTTGGCCGCCAGTTCAAAATCGAGATAGCCGGACTTCTTACCCAAATCCACATGGTCCAGCACCTCAAAGTCGAACTCACGCGGCGTGCCCCAGCGGTGCAGCTCCACGTTATCGTCTTCGTTCTTGCCTTCCGGCACGCTCTCATGGGGCAGGTTGGGAATACCGCTAATCGCGTCATCCCACTCAGCCTGTACCTCGGCCAGCTCGCGCTTAGCAGCATCCAAACGGTCACCTAAGTCGCTCACCTCATCCAGCAGCGGCTGGATATCTTCGCCATTGGCTTTGGCCTTACCAATCGCTTTGGAGCGCATATTACGCTCGTTCTGCAACTGTTCGGTCTGGGTTTGCAACTCACGACGGCGCGACTCTAGCGCCTGCAGTGCCGCTTTATCGAGTTCGAAGCCCCGGCGGGCCAGTTGTTGCGCAGTTGCATCAAGATCGCCGCGCAGCAGTTTCGGATCGAGCATGAGTTATCCCTTGGCCAGAATTCAGTGAAACACGGCTCTCAAAGGCCGTGACAAAGGGGTCTATTGTAGGCAAAAGCGCGAGTTGGGGCTATGGCAGCGCACCACCATGCTGAACTTAGTCGTTGACGGGTATGCACCATGACCCTTACGCATATCCCCCCTTATTAGCCAAAAGTGATAGAGTGCCCGCCGCTTTAAAGCAAGAATCACTAACAACGGGTTATAGAAAAGGAGAAAGTTTATGCAGGAGACCGCAACGCAAGAAAAATTTGGTTGGTGGCGACGTATCGCTCTATGGCAGAAAATCCTGGCAGGTTTGGCGCTCGGGGTGTTGGCAGGCGCACTGCTCGGCGAAACAGCGAGTGTATTTAAGCCACTGGGCGACATCTTCATCAACGCCATTATGATGCTGATTGTGCCGCTGGTCTTTTCGACGCTGGTGGTGGGTATTACCTCCATGCGCGATCCACAGAAGATGGGCCGTATTGGGGCTCGCACCATTATCCTTTACTTGGTGACCACTGCCTTTGCCATCAGCATTGGCCTTGTGCTCTCTACCCTGCTGCAGCCTGGGGTGGGTGTCGGGCTAAGTTTCGACGCTGAAGTCTCGGCTAACGAAGCACCATCGCTAATGTCGATTCTCATTAATCTCGTGCCGCGCAATCCGATTGATGCCCTGGCTAATGGCAACATTATGCAGATCATTGTGTTTGCCATTGGCTTGGGCATCTCGCTAACGCTTATCGGTGAAAAAGGCGAGCCGGTGATGAAGGTCTTCGATAGCTTCGCGGAAGCCATGTATAAACTCACTGGCCTCGTGATGGCGTTTGCGCCATTCGGGGTGTTTGGTTTGATTGCCCATGTATCGGGCCAGTATGGCTTAGAAATTTTGCTCCCACTCGCCAAACTGATCGGCGTGGTCTATCTCGCCAGCATTTTACATGTGCTTGTTATCTACTCTGGCTTTATTTCTCTGATGGGACGTTTGAACCCGGTGCGCTACTTAAAAGGCAGCCTGGATGCCATCGTGGTGGCGTTTTCTTCTGCTTCCTCAGCAGGCACCCTGCCCGTCTCAATTCGCTGCGCACAGAAAAACCTGGGCGTATCGGAAGGGGTGTCCGGCTTTGTACTGCCCGTAGGCGCCACCATCAATATGGATGGCACCGCACTGTATCAAGGCGTGGTGGTGCTATTTATTGCTCAGATGACCGGCACTGATTTGAGCATGATGGATTACGGCATGATCGTAGCCACCGGCACGCTGGCCTCGATTGGTACTGCAGGCGTTCCTGGTGCAGGCCTGATTATGCTCTCCATCGTGATGGCACAAATTGGCCTACCCCTTGAAGCTATTGCCGTGGTTGCGGGTATTGACCGCATTCTGGATATGGCGCGTACCAGTGTTAACGTCGCAGGCGATCTGATGGTCACCACGCTGGTAGGTAAAAGCGAAGGCGAACTCAACGAAGAAATCTACAACACCAGCCGCTCTTAATAATCGATTAGGCTATCCCTCGCGCCCGCTGCCCTTGGTAGCGGGCGCTTTTTTATACCGAACTACAAGCTGCTAGGATGTCACTCTGACCACTGAACCAAGCGAGCCGATATGTCTTCTGCCTTTGAACACACCCTTGCCGCTATTGATGCGCTCCATGCTCAAGACCCACGGCCAACCACTCTCGCAGATGGCACTTCTCATCCACAAGAGCTTATCTATGCCCAGCGTATGAGCCGGTGGCTAGAGCGACTGCAGGAGGCGCCGAGCGAACTGTTGCGCATTGCCGTGCGCGCCCAGCACCTGCAGCGCTGGCAGCTGCCGCGAAGCGATTACCCAGAAGGCCGTATTGGCTACTTAACTTGGCGGCGGGACCAAAGTGCCCAGGCTGGTGATACCACGGCGGCACTCATGGAAGAGGCGGGCTATTCCCAAGAGGAGGCCAAACGCGTCGCCAGCATGATTCGCAAGCAAGGCCTGGGGCGCGATAGCGATGTTCAAGCCCTGGAGGACTGCGCCTGCCTAGTGTTCTTGGAAAACTACTTCGCCGATTTCTCCCGCAAGGTGGAGCACGAGCACATGGTGCGCATTGTGCAAAAGACCTGGGGCAAGATGTCGCCGCAAGCGCATGCGCTGGCCCTGACACTGCCCATGAACGACGCCTGTTCAGCGCTCGTCAAAGAGGCGTTAGGCAGCCATTGAGACGCCACCTCAAGATGCACCGGCGCAGTAGCTGCGGTAAAGTAGCGCTATCCGCTTCCAGCAGTGACGGCTCAACCTCCTATGATTGCATCCTTGGATTCTCGCACGGCCCCTTTCGAACGAATTGGCAGCCACTACGTGCGTTTTATCGAAGCCCTCCGCGCGCGCGGGTTCGAAGGTGAAATAGCACCGGATTACGCCAACCGCACCGTGCTGGCGACGGATAACTCGATTTACCAGCGCCTTCCCCAGGCGGCGGTGTTTCCCAAACACGCCGAAGACTTAGAGCGCCTTGCCAAGCTCGCCTCCGAGCTGCCCCACCGGGATATCGTCCTCACCCCGCGGGGCGGCGGCACCGGCACCAACGGCCAGTCGCTGACCGATGGCATCGTGGTGGATGTCTCTCGCCACATGAACCAAATCATTGAGATTGACGTGGAAGCCCGCCGGGTGCGGGTACAGGCAGGCGTGGTCAAAGACCAGCTCAACGCCGCGCTGAAGCCCCACGGGCTGTTTTTCGCCCCTGAACTTTCAACATCGAATCGCGCCACCATTGGCGGCATGATCTCCACCGACGCCAGCGGCCAAGGGAGCTGCCAGTACGGCAAAACCCGCCACCACGTGTTAGAGCTGGATACGATTCTGCTCGGCGGGCAGCATTTACACAGCCGCCCGCTGAGCGCCGATGAGGAGCAGCAGGCGTTAGCGCAAGCAGGTGTGCTGGGTAAAGTGCATCAAACCGCCGCGACGATTATCGACCACCAGCGCGAACTGATCGAGGCGACGTTCCCGCCGCTCAACCGCTGCCTGACCGGCTACGACTTGGCCCACCTGCGCGAAGATGGGCGGCTCAACCTGAATAGCCTGCTGTGCGGTTCGGAAGGCTCCCTGGGCTTTTTGAGCGAAGCCGTGCTCAACGTCTTGCCGATTCCCAAGCACTCTACGCTCGTCAACGTGCGCTATCCCAGCTTTATGGCTGCCTTGCGGGATGCCAAGGCGCTGATGACCGCCAGCGCATCGCCCACCTCCATTGAAACCATCGACGACACCGTGCTGCAACTGGCGATGGAAGACTTCGTTTGGGACAGCGTGGCGGAATTTTTCCCGGCGGGCAGCACGCCCATTCAGGGCATCAACCTGATCGAGTTCAACGACGATGACCCCGAACAGCTCGCAGGGCGTGTAAAAGCGTTTACCCAGCACCTGAGCCAGGATGCCACCGTGGAGCGGCTAGGCTACACCCTGGCGGAAGGCCGCCCGCAGATTCAGAAAGTCTACGCCATGCGCAAACGCTCGGTAGGTCTGCTGGGTAACGTTCAGGGGGAGAAACGTCCGCTGCCGTTCGTGGAGGACACCGCCGTTCCGCCGGAACATTTGGCCGACTTCATTACCGAGTTCCGCGCCGCGCTGGATGCGCGCAAGCTCTCCTACGGCATGTTTGGCCATGTGGATGCGGGGGTGCTGCACGTTCGCCCGGCGCTGGATATGAAAGACCCCGCCCAGGAAGCGCTGATTCGCGAGATTTCTGATGAAGTCGCTGCGCTCACCCAGAAGTACGGCGGGCTGCTGTGGGGCGAACACGGTAAAGGCGTGCGCTCCGAGTACGGGCCGAAGTTTTTCGGTGAGCTTTACCCCTGCCTGCAGCAGGTCAAGGCGGCGTTCGACCCGCACAACCAGCTCAACCCTGGCAAGATCGCGTCACCTTCTGAAAGTACCACGCTGATTGCGAAGGAGAGTGACCCGGAACTACTCACTGTCGACGGCGTGCCCATGCGCGGCCAGCTCGACCGCACCATTGACGAGCGGGCCTGGCAGGCCTATGACGCAGCGGTGTACTGCAACGGCAACGGCGCTTGCTACAACTACGATGTGGACGACCCCATGTGCCCCTCGTGGAAGGCCACCCGCGACCGCCGCCACTCCCCTAAAGGCCGCGCCAGCTTGATTCGTGAGTGGCTGCGCTTGCAGTCGCAAGCGGGCATCGACGTGGTGGAAGAGTCGCGCCAAAAGAAAGCCGAGCGCACCTGGGGCTTTATTAAAAGCTTCCCCAAGCGGGTGATGAATACCGTTAGCCGCCAGCAGCACCACGACTACTCCCATGAAGTCTACGACGCCATGGCGGGCTGCTTGGCGTGTAAGTCCTGCGCGGGCCAGTGCCCGATCAAAGTCAACGTACCGCAGTTCCGCTCACAGTTTTTAGAGGTGTATCACGGCCGCTATCTGCGCCCGCTGCGGGATTACGTGATTGGCGGCACCGAATTTATGCTGCCTGCGTTAACCAAGATGGCTCCGCTGTATAACGCCGCCCTTGGCCAGCGCTGGGTCGAGCAGCTGATGCAGAAGGGGCTCGGTATTAGCGACTCCCCCGCGCTCTCTCGCGCCAGCGTGAAAAAGCAGCTGCGCGCCTGGGGCGTTGCGGAAGCCACGCCCACATCGCTTGCACTACTCACCGAGCAGCAGCGGGCCAACAGCGTCGTGATTGTGCAAGATGCCTTCACCACCCACTTTGAAGCCAAGCTGGTGATGGATGTGGTAGAGCTGCTAGCGCGGCTGAACCTGCGCGTGTTTGTCATGCCGTTTTCCGCCAACGGCAAGCCGCTGCACGTACAGGGCTTTTTAGGTGCCTTTGAGGGCACGGCAGAGAAGCAAGCCAAACGCCTTCGCGCGCTTAGTGAGTTTGAGGTGCCCATGGTAGGCATCGACCCCGCCATGACGCTGACCTACCGCCAGGAGTACGTTAAAGCGCTGGGCCCTGAGCAAGTGCCGAACGTACTGATGCTGCAGGAGTGGTTAGCGACCCGCGTCAACACCCTCGCCCCCAGCCAGCTAACGCTCAAAGACCCAGGCTTTAAGCTGCTTTCCCACTGCACCGAAAAAACCAACGCGCCGGGCAGCCCGAAAGCGTGGCAGCAGGTATTTGCAGCGTTTGGTTTGCAGCTAGAGCTGGCCACCACGGGCTGCTGCGGCATGTCCGGCACCTACGGCCACGAGACCCGTAACGTCGCCACCTCCAAAACGATCTACGCTCAGTCGTGGCAGCCACAGGTGGAAGCCGAAGAGAACAGCGGTAAGCTACTGGCCACCGGCTACTCCTGCCGCAGTCAGGTGAAACGCTACTCGGCGCAAACCCTGCCCCACCCGCTGCAAGCTCTGCTGACCAGTATCAAACAGGCCAGCCGCTAACGCGGCTGGCCTGCTGGGGCTTGCTGATATCCGTGTGGGCGTTTAGAAAAACAGCCGCTTGAGGGCCAAACCAGGGTCCTCTTCGCGCATAAACGCTTCACCGACCAAAAAGCCATTGACCTCGTGGTCACGCATTAGCTCTACGTCATCACGCGTGTGAATGCCTGACTCGGTGATCACGGTCACGCCTTCAGGGATACGCGGCAGCAGATCCAGAGTGGTATTCAGGCTGGTATCAAAAGTGTGTAGGTTGCGGTTGTTAATACCCACCAGCTTTAGGTCCAGCGCCAGGGCGCGCTCTAGCTCCTCTGCATCGTGAACTTCCACCAGCACATCCATCCCCAATGCGTTGGCCTGCTGGTGCAGGTCGCGCAGCTGAGCGTCATTGAGCGCCGCCACAATCAATAGGATGCAGTCCGCACCGATGGCGCGCGCTTCAGTGACCTGGTAGCCGTGGGTAATAAAGTCTTTACGGATCACCGGCAGGTCGCAGGCATCGCGAGCGGCAATCAGGTAATCCTCATGGCCCAGGAAGAAGTCGGCATCGGTGAGCACGGAAAGGCACGCTGCGCCGCCCTGGGCGTAGCTTTTGGCGATATCCGCTGGGTGAAACTCTTCACGCATCACGCCTTTAGAGGGCGAGGCTTTTTTCACCTCGGCGATGACTGCCGCGTCGCCTGCCGCAATACGCTGATTCAATGCATCAATAAAGCCACGGGGCGCGCTCTGCTTCTCCGCTAGCGCTAGCAGATCCGCTTCAGATACGGCTTGCTGACGCTCAGCGACTTCCTGGTCTTTACGGGCCAAAATGCGCGTTAAAATAGTCGGCGTTGCCTGGTCACTCATTGGAAGTTTTACCCTTTAAAGACGCTAGTGAAGTGCGAAAGCTCTCTGAGCTTTTCAAGCGGTAGTTTGGAGGCCTGGGCATCCTGGGCCACCATCACGCCCTCTTTCAAGCTATCGGCCACGCCCGCGCAGTAGAGCGCCGCCCCGGCGTTGAGTGCCACCATATCTGCCGCCGCTCCTTCACCGCTAAGTGCGGCTTTCACCAAACGCAGGCTATCTTCCGCGCTGGACGCTTTAAGGGTGGCGAGGCTTTGGCGCTCGATACCCAGGGATTCCGGCGTAATCGTGTACTGGGTAATCTCGCCATCTTTTAGCTCTGCCACCAGAGTGGGTGCTGCCAGGGAGATTTCATCCAGTCCATCTTCAGAATGCACCACCATGACATGGCGGCTACCCAGCTTGCGCAATACCTCGGCCATCAGCGGCACCAGCTCCGCAGAATACACGCCCAACACTTGATTGGGCGCGCTGGCGGGGTTGGTGAGCGGGCCAAGAATATTGAACAGCGTACGCACGCCCATTTCCCGCCGTGGCCCAATGGCATAGCGCATGGCGGGGTGGTGGTTAGGTGCGAACATAAAGCCAACGCCGACCTGCTCAATACAGCGCGCCACTTGTTCAGGCTTGAGGTCGAGATAGATGCCGGCAATATCGAATAAATCAGCGCTGCCAGAAGAAGAGGAGACGCTGCGATTGCCATGTTTAGCCACATGGGCACCGCCAGCGGCGGCCACAAAACTAGACGCCGTGGACACATTAAACAGGTTCGCGCCATCGCCGCCGGTGCCGACGATATCCACCACGTTCTCGGTGTGTAGCTCGACGCGTTTCATTAAATCGCGCATCACCTGGGCGGCGGCGCTAATCTCTTCAGCGCTTTCGCCTTTCATGGCCAGCCCCACCAGCAGGCCGCCAATTTGCGCGTCGGAGGCTTCGCCGGTCATGATTTGGCGCATCAGTGCGTGCATCGCATTGAAAGAGAGGTCTTCGCGGCGCATCACCGCGTTAATTGCGTCTCGCATTTGCATGAGCAGGAAAGCCCCTAAAGCGTATGAATTTGGCGATCAGCCGCGTTGTAAAAAATTGGCCAATAACGCATGGCCCTGGCGCGTGAGTATCGACTCAGGGTGAAACTGTACCCCCTCCACATCAAGGGTACGATGACGAAAGCCCATGATCAGCCCGGGCGTTACGTCATCCTCGGCGGTCCAGGCGGTCACTTCTAGGCAGTCGGGCAGGCTCTCCTGCTCAACGACTAATGAGTGATAGCGCGTCACTTCCAACGGGTTTTCCAGCCCGCTGAACACTCCCTGCCCACGGTGTACCACGGCCGAGGTTTTACCGTGCATCACCTGGGGTGCCCGCACCACTTTGCCGCCGTACACCTGGCCGATGGCCTGATGCCCCAGGCAAACGCCCAAAATAGGCAGTTTGCCCGCAAAATGCTCGATGGCCGCTAGCGAAATGCCCGCCTCGTTGGGCGTACACGGGCCGGGCGAAATCACCAGATGGGTAGGCGCCAGGGCGTGCATTTGCTCCAGGGTAATCTCATCGTTGCGGTAGGTCACCACCTCGGCATTCAGTTCACTAAGGTACTGGACGATGTTAAACGTGAAGCTGTCGTAATTATCCAGCATCAACACCCGTTGCACTGCCTGCGCTTGCGCCATCGCCCCGCTTACTCCATCACATAAATAAAACCGCACAGGCGAGATGATACCCCAACCCAGACGCTCCTTGCAGGGGCAGCGCGCGCTTAGTGGGGCTGCGACACTGCTGCCCGCTCCAGTCGGCAGGCGGCGTACTTGAACTCGGGTATTTTGCCGTAGGGGTCCAGGGCCGGGTTGGTGAGCAGATTGGCGGCGGCCTCGGCGTAGGCAAACGGCACGAAGACCATCCCATCGGGGATTTTATCGTCCACTCTGGCGGTCAGCGTTATTGTGCCTCGCCGCGTGGTAATGGTGAGCTTCTCGCCCGGTACTACCCCCAGACGGTTGAGCTCGCCCGGTGAGAGGCTGGCGACCGCTTCTGGCTCTAGGGCGTCGAGCACCTGGGCACGCCGCGTCATGGAACCCGTATGCCAATGCTCCAACTGGCGACCGGTGGTCAGTACCGTCGGGTAATCATCATCCACCGGCTCGTCCGGCGGTAGCGGGCGCGTGGGGGCGAATTTCGCCAGCCCGCCAGCGCGCGGAAAGGCGTCGCTAAAGACCACGTCCTGGCCAGGGGCGTCCTCGGCTGGGCAGGGGTACGTGACGGAGTTCTCCCGCGCTAGCCGCTCCCAGCTAATGTGGTTGAACGAGTGCATTCCCTGCTGCATTTCGGCAAACACGTCTTGCGGGTGCTGATAGCGCCAGCCCAGCCCAAAGCGGTTAGCGATCTCTTGGATGATCCACCAGTCCGGCTTGGCGTCTCCTGGCAATGGTAATGCCGCCCTGCCCAGCTGTACTTGGCGGTTAGTGTTGGTCACGGTGCCGTCTTTTTCGGGCCACGCAGAAGCAGGCAGAATGACGTCAGCGAACTGGGCAGTTTCAGTGATAAACAGATCCTGCACCACTAAATGCTCAAGCTTACCCAGCGCGGCGCGGGCGTGGGTAAGATCCGGGTCGGACATCGCTGGGTTTTCACCCACAATGTACATACCACGCACCTCGCCTGCGTGAATCGCATTCATCACTTCCACCACCGTCAGCCCAGGCTCATCGCTCAGCGGCGTGTTCCATAGCTCTTCAAACGCGGCACGCAGCTGGCTATCGCCCACAGGCTGGTAGTCCGGCAGCACCATGGGAATCAGCCCCGCATCCGAGGCACCCTGCACGTTATTTTGACCGCGCAGTGGGTGCAGGCCTGTGCCGGGGCGGCCGGTGTGGCCGCAGGCCAGTGCCAACGAGATCAAACAGCGGGCATTGTCGGTGCCGTGGGTGTGCTGAGAAATACCCATGCCCCAGAAAATCATCGCTTTCTCGGCGTTGGCGTAGCGGCGCGCCACCTCACGAATAGTGTCGGGGGCTACGCCGCACAGCGCGCTCATGGCCTCCGGTGTGCTGTGCGCCACGCTCTGCTTGAGCGCTTCAAAGCCTTCGGTGTGGGCATCGATGTAGGCTTGGTTATACAGGCCTTCCTCGATGATCACGTGGAGCAACGCGTTGAACAGCGACACGTCTGCCCCCGGTGTAAAGCGCACACTCATGCTGGCGTAAGCGTCCAGCGACTGCCCGCGAGGGTCGAGAATGATGATCTCAGTACCCCGCTTGGCTGCCTGCTTGAAGAACGTCGCCGCCACGGGGTGATTCACTGCCGGGTTGCAGCCGGTGAGGATAACCACGTCTGCTTCCAGCGCCTGCATAAACGAAGCGGTCACCGCGCCAGAGCCTAAGCACTCCATCAGCGCCGCAACGGAGCTGGCATGGCAAAGCCGCGTGCAGTGATCCACGTTATTGCTGCCAAAACCGGTACGCACCAACTTCTGGAACAGCCACGCCTCTTCGTTAGAGCATTTGGCGCTGCCAAAGCCCGCCAACGCTTTGGGGCCTTGCGCCTGTTTAATCGCCATTAGGCCGCCTGCCGCGATTTCCAACGCTTCGTCCCAGTTGGCCTCACGGAAGTGGCTAAATGGATTGGCAGGGTCAAAGGTAGAGTCGAGCTCCTTAGGAATACCCGGTAAGCGTATCAGCGGCTTGGTCAGGCGTGTCGGGTGGCTCACGTAATCAAACCCAAACCGGCCTTTCACGCACAGGCGGTTCTGGTTAGCGGGGCCGTTGCGCCCTTCCACATAGGCCAGGGCATCGTCGTTAATATGGTACGTCAGCTGGCAGCCCACCCCGCAGTAGGGGCACACGGAATCCACCTGTCGCTGGCTTTGAGAATCGCCCTGACCTGCGGCATTGACCACGGTGGCGGGCATCAAGGCGCCGGTAGGGCACGCCTGCACGCACTCGCCGCAGCCCACGCAGGTGCTTTGGCCCATCGAATCGGCAAAATCAAATACCACGGTGGCGGCAGCACCCCGCTGCGCCATGCCGATGACATCGTTACTCTGCACCTCGCGGCAGGCGCGCACGCACAGGTTGCAGGTAATGCAGGCGTCCAAGTTGACGTGCATCGCCGGGTGGCTGGTATCTGGCTGGCTCACCGTAGGCATAGCCGCTGCATGGCTGACGGCTGCTTTGCGGCGTGGCGGCAGCCACGACTTAACGGCCGCTTCGTCGACCGCTAACTGGTCGGCTACTTCCCAGAAGTGGCTGGAGCGGTCAGGGCTTTGGGCGCGGCTGGGCTGGTCGGCCATCAGCAGTTCCAATACCGTTTCACGCGCTTGTATGGCACGGGGCGAGTGGGCGCTGCGCACCACCATGCCGGGTTTGGCCTCGCGGATACAGCTTGCCGCCAGCACTCGCTCGCCTTCCACTTCCACCATACAGGCCCGGCAGTTGCCGTCGGCGCGGTAGCCAGGGGCGTCTTTGAAACAGAGGTGGGGAATAGTCTCTCCGGCACGCTTGGCCACCTGCCAAAGGGTTTCTCCTGGGTAGGCAGTGACTTCTTGATCATCCAATACAATAGTGAACGAAGCGGTCATGGTGCACTCCCTTCAGCGGCATCGCTGACAATAATCTGCTGCTGGGCGAGCGCAGGGCGGAAATCCTTGAGTAGCCCCAATACAGGATTTGGAGCCGCTTGCCCCAGGCCGCAAATCGAGGCGTCCTGCATCACTTGTGCCAGTCGAGTGAGCGCCTGCACATCCCATGTGGGTTGCTCTAGCAAGCTGAGCATTTTCTCGGTGCCTACCCGGCAAGGCGTACACTGCCCGCAGGATTCATCGGCAAAAAAAGCCAGCAGGTTGGTGGCCACCGCCTGAAGATTGTCTTGCTCAGAGAGCACGATAATCGCCGCTGACCCAATAAAACTGCCGTGCGCCTGCAGCGTGTCGAAATCCAGCGGCACATCGGCTTTACTGGCGGGCAGAATGCCACCCGAGGCGCCGCCGGGCAGATAAGCGACCAGCGTATGCCCTTCCGCCATGCCGCCCGCATACTCCTCTATCAACTCGCGCAGCGTGATGCCTGCTGGCGCCAAGTACACGCCGGGCTTGTTCACTCGCCCGGAGACAGAAAAACTGCGCAGGCCTCGTCGACCATTGCGCCCATGCCCAGCAAACCACTCAGCCCCTTTGTGCCAAATGGCAGGAATCCAATAAACGGTTTCAACGTTATTGACCAGCGTGGGGCGGCCCAACAGCCCCTGCTGGGCTACGTAAGGCGGGCGGTGGCGCGGCTTACCCGGTTTGCCCTCCAAGGATTCAATCAGCGCCGACTCCTCACCGCAGATATAAGCGCCCGCGCCCCGGCGCATGATGATGAATCCAGGCGCGACGATGCCCGACTGCTCAAGCTCTGCAATCGCTTCATGGAGCACACGGTGAAGGCCGGGGTATTCGTCGCGCAGATAGATATAGAGCGCCTCGGCCTCTATCGCCCAAGCGCTGACCAGCGCGCCCTCAAGAAACTGATGCGGCGCGCGCTCTAAATAGTAGCGGTCTTTAAACGTCCCCGGCTCGCCCTCATCAGCGTTAATCACGCAGTAGCGCGGCCCGGCGGCTTGGCGCACCGCCTGCCACTTTTTAAACGTAGGGAAGCCCGCGCCTCCCAAGCCTCGCAGGCCCGACGCTTCAAGTGCCTGCAGCACCTCATCAATGCTGATCTTACCGCTGCTCACATGGGCCAGTAACTGATAACCACCTGCCTGCTGATAGGCGTCAAGCCGCTGCCACAAAATCGCTTCAGGATGAAAGTGGCCGGTATCCACCACGGCTTCGACGCCTTCTGCGGTGGCATACAGCACATGGTGATGGCCCACCTCGGCCACCGGCGCGCTATCGCAGCGGCCCATGCAGGGCGCACGAATCACCCGTACACAGTCAGGATCGACGCGGGCTTCCAACGCTTTGTGTAGCGCACTGGCCCCCGCTAATTGGCAGGAAAGAGAATCACAGACGCGAATCGTGGTATCCGGCGGGGGCGCTTGGTGGTCGTGCACCACATCGAAATGGGCATAGAACGTCGCCGTCTCGTACACCGCTGCCATGGGCAGGTTCATATAGGCTGCCAGGGCGCGCAGTTCCACAAGCGATAAGTGGCCGTGGGCATCCTGAATGGCGTGTAGATGCTCTATCAACAGGTCGCGACGCTTCAGGCTTGGCGTCTGGCGCTCATCGCCTAACAGGTCACGCAGCGCCGCCAGTGCGACAGGCGCTACATCACGCCCTTTAGGGTACCCGCGGCGGCGAGAGGACATACCATTTTGAGAGGTCATGACACGCTATCCAGAAAGCTGTTCAAAAGAGTGATTTAAAAAAAGCTACGCTTGTCAAAAGAAGACTAGGCTTAGGGCTAGGCGAACATAGATAGTAGCTATTTTGTCCACCATGTCGTTATTAAGCGGCATTTTTTTAAAGCATAGAGGTTAACAGGCGTGGGTGAAACCACTTCGTTTGCAGGAGTTGGCACTGAGTTATGGTGATTTCTGGTGTATGGAAGCAGGCTGAAAGGATGGCGTATCCTGTTGGTTGATCACCACCAAGATCACAACCAACAGAGGATGGATACGCCATGTCCAAGTCTAACCTGCATGCTCT
>Ga0209644_1000185_pt1 | contig 15545 bp, 20 predicted proteins | sample ETNvirome_2_1000_FD_184069 | JGI IMG/M metagenome (GOLD analysis project Ga0209644, IMG submission 184069) | Marine viral communities from the Pacific Ocean - ETNP_2_1000 (SPAdes) (version 2) | ecosystem: Environmental > Aquatic > Marine > Oceanic | place: Pacific Ocean | collected 2013-06-22 | reverse complement strand
AGAAGTATACCAGATTGGATTTTGCGGAGAGGAATCTAAATAATTATAGGTGACAGATCTATCAACATAGCTAGAATCACTGCTTGGATAAAACCAAGTGATCTCTCCGAATAAAGCGTTAACTGCCACATGAACTTGTTGATTGGCGTTAGTGTTAATATCTTCGAAGACATAATCTTCCACTAGACAAGGCATTAGTTGTACACGTCCTCCATCAAATTTATAGAATCCTGTAGGTCCCATCCAATAGGCTATACCATTGACCTCCGCTGCAGCGTGCTGGCTCGACATACCGCAATTGGTTCCCATTTGTTGAAAACCAAAAGTTAAAGGAGGGCCAATAAATTTCATCGTGTACATGGCTGTATCCGACCAAAGATACACCGCCGTCCTTCCTACAATTCCACCCATCAGTTTAGAACCATCGGTAAGTCTTTGACTTCCTGCTGTATTGGTTGCTGTCGGAGTCCAATCGGTAATACTTTCTTGATCAGACCAACGAACAAACATGTCATCCTGAGTCGTTGAACTCTGAAGAGTAGTTTCTGTTCCAACACAAATTAAATGACGATCGGGGGTCGAAAGAACCATGTCTCTTGAAGCCGTAGGGATTTCGGTTCCGCTTACTAAAACCGCTCTTACGCTTAAATTAGGAAGAGAAGGCTCCCATTGGAAAATTGTTTTGTTATGAATAAGGGCTAATAAATTTTCCCCGTAGTTTATCAGTCTCCATTGCGCAGGTTCAATAATAATATTTGATGAAGAACTTGCATTACCCCAGCCCACATAATTTGTGGCATCATAGGTTGCTACGTCATCTGAGTGTGCTGCTGTTGAAGTTCCATTAGTTCCTCGAGTAATTCCATTTAAGGTATTGCTAGTAATACCAGTATAGGTAATCAGTTCACTCTCTACTAAGATCGTACCCGCACTTGTAAAACCTGTAGTCGACGTTAAATCAATGTCAGTTCCTGATCCTCCTGTTCCATAGGCATCATTAAGCAACGCTCCATCTAAAGTTGTTTGAATGAGAGGAAGGGTTTGACCACTCCAAGTATTCGTACCCCAGCCATATCCATAAGTTTGGATAAGAGGGCCAATTACATAATAAAAATCTATAGTGACAGTCCCTGAAGGTCCTGCGCTTGAGCCAGCGTTGCTTCCCATAGTGATTTCTATGGTCGTAGAAGTTGGCACAGCGCTTACTTCAAAAAGTACATCGTCAAAATCAGATGCGCTAAATCCTCCGGGTACGGAAGTGGCGCTGGAACATAAAATAATATCTCCTTCTTCGGCGTCATGAGCACTACTGGTAGTCAAAGTAACTGTAGATGAACCGCTCGTGGTCGTGAACGTGGCGCCCGTTTGTTGACGGGCAGTATCCAGAGGAGTGATATCGTAGACTGCTCCTTCAAAATAAATGTAAAGGCACTTATTGGTTCCAATGGCTGCGTACTTGTTGCCGGCTAGATCGACCCAGGTATGCTGGTCACGGCCCGCGCCAATCAAGTTATCGCTAACCAGTTGTTCCCAGCCCCCTACTTTTTCAGGGAAGCCGTAGCGAAAGCGGGTATAGTCTGCGTTGACCCATTTTCCTTCGGCTCCGGTATCTGAAGACTGTTTATCTAATCCTGGTATTAGCCTGATTTTATGTAGCATAGAAAAATCCTAAAATTTCTTTATATTATACCTGATTTTAACAATCAACTACAGATTTTAAGGTATGAAATACCAAGCAGGTATGGTGTATCTATCTTCCTCAATGATGGAAACCCCATGAAGATATAGTTTTCCGTCAAACCAAATGCTTCTGCCAGCGCGAGGCTCGATTTCCAATCCTTCCTTAAAAATGGTCTTGCCTGAAGAAAGGGTATTAAGATAAGTAACAGAGGCAAGACAAGTGCGTTTGCTGGCGGTATCGAAATGAAATTGATGGGAGCTTTTTGGCTCATGTCTTTTTATCTCAGCCCAGTCAATTTTTAAATTAGGTATAAAATGAGTTTGAGCATGGGATTCTATGCGCAAAAGTATTTTCTTCATAAAAGGATTAGTGGTGTCAGTAATGTCCGTACGATAAGCACAAGGTCCTGGGTCCCTCTCAGGCCATTTACGCATTAAATGCTTGTTCCTTTTATAAAAGCGTAGAAGTTTGTTACATTCAGCTATAGATAAAAAATTGTCTTGAATAATAATCATTTAAAAGTAAACACTCCCACCACTCGTCGTCCCCTTTTAGGGTAGTTTTGATAGTGTGTATAATGTCCCGGGAAACAAATAATTTTAAACTGTTTAGGCATGAACTCTTTAAATTTTTTTCCTTTTTTAAGAAGAACCGTCGAAGCCGTGGTATTGTTTAGATACATGATGATTTGAAAATGCGGAAAGGAGTGATCTTTATGAGGAACACTGTGTCCTGGTATAGGATAAGTAAGATTAAGGGCGGCTCTAAAAAATCTTTTACAAGAAAGTTTATGTTTTTCTATAAAACGTTGGGCGATGTTTATAAAAAAAACAGCCTCTCTAGATACTATATTTAAAGTATCCCTTTGAATTAAATTATGAAGAAAAAAACCTTTGTGGTCAGGAGGATCTATAGTTTGACAAGGCACCCAATAAAAAGGAAATTGGTTGCCTAATATATATTCCTTAACATGCTTTTTTTCTTGAGAAGTAAATATATCATTGTCTTCTATCATTGAAACTTGGGGCCGTTCCCCCATAATACTAAACTAATTCTTTCACCAGTAAGAACTGGAGATATTTTATGTAAAAAGAAAGAAGGAAAAATAACCATGGTTCCTGGCTGTGAAAGTTCTGAAACTTCAAAACTATTTCCAAAAGGATTCAAATATAATTTGCCCCCAGTATATTTTTTCATGGACAAATTAATGATTCCCGTAAGTTTAATATCAGATGCAGGGTTGTTAAAATCCATATCAGTATGATAATCGTACTTTCCTTTATTTGTAGAAGAGTAAACATTATAATGCATGTCGTTTCTTTCGGCATATAAAACATATCCAAAATTAAGACGATTGGCCCCGTGTAAACAATTATACATTCTATCAGTAATTTTAATGCCATGAGGGCTTACTATATTAACAGAAGAAGTTTTAGTAATATTAGAGGCTGGTCTGTCTTTTTCTGAAGTAATTCTTTTTACAAGTTCTTTATTAAGAAATTTAATTTCACTAGAATTATAAACATTTTTAAAAAACCAGTAAGAACTTCTTTTATTGTCTGCCATTATTTTTTTTGTTTAAATCTATTATAAAAGTATAGCGTTCTAGTTTATCAGAACTATCCGGAACAGAGTGTAAAAAGGAGGCATTAAAAACTGCCAACGAATTTTCTTTTCCTCCTAAATTTATTTCTTCATTTTTTGTTCTAACTAAAGTTCCAAGTCCCGAAGAATTTTTTAAATAATAGTTTATGGTTAAATCTACAGCAACATGAGAGTGAAAATTAATATGATCCCCTTGAGTATATCTTCCCCAACATTTAAAAACAGTGAACTTCTCTTTATAATGACTTTCTATAATACTCTTAAGCTTGTTAATATAAAACTTAAACCCTGAAAGTTTATGTAAATCTCCTCTTGTTGATAGTCCCTTCATTGTTGGAGAATTAAATTTTGCTACCATCAAAGGCTTAGTTATCTTTAATAATTTTTTCCTTTGAGTATCGGTAAAAATATTTTCTTTCTTAAAAAACTTAAACATTTTTAAAAGGGTCTTTTTCTACTGCCTGTCTCCAAGACTGAGAGGCTTCATCCCACCAGTGGCTTTTCTGTCCTTCTTGAAAAAGAACATGTCTAAAATACTCCGGCAAACCTAGATGTTCTCTTTTATCATATTTTAATTCTGAACTGCCTCTTTGATTATAATGTAAAAAAATCTGACAATGTGATTCCCCTTTAAGAGGTTTTCTCCAATGCTCTAGATCACACCCAGAATAAATAAGCATGTCTCCTGGTTTTTGTTTTACTGCAATTCCTTTAGCGCCTCGTTTTCCAGAAGGTTCAATAAAAATATTCCAGTTGGCTCCTCCTAAAAACATAGTGGCAGATACCTCACAACTTTTGCGATCTTTGTGTCTTAAAAGTTCATCGCCTTTTTTATAAATCCTTGCGTATGAATAAGTAGGAACTAATTTTAACCCTGTGTTTTTTTCAATAACAGGAAGAAGTTTATCTAATAAACATTCCATAGCTATATCACCATAATGAGAATAAGCGCCCGCTACTTGTGTGTCTCCCCATGTTCCCCAATCTGTATTAAACCTAGATATATATTTTTTTTCAAAAAAAGTTTTAGCTACCTTTCTTTTTAATAAGAAATAGTCATATATAAATTTTATCGTCTCAGGAGACAATGGGTTTTTTAAAATCTTATATTTATTTTTTTTAAAGCTCATTTGAATAAAGTTAAATTCCCTGCAACTGAAATTCTAGTTACTTTAGATTTAAAAGACATAACCTCATGACGCAAAGAAGCGGGAAAAATTACAATCTTATCTTCTTGTGGTTCATAATGTTTAGCTGAGTTCGATGCCCAATTATGTTCACCGTATAAAAAACTAATCCAGCCTGGAGGAACAGCAGTAGTATCAGTAGATTCTTGTAAAATTTTTTTAGGAACCTTTAACCATAAAACAAAAGAAAGATCTGATCCAGTATGAACATGAACAGGATTATACTCTCCTGCTTTTTGATGATTAACCCACATAGAACAAATTTTTGGATTTGGATTAAAATTGTCTTTTAGAGAAAATCGTCTAAACCCTTCAATCCAGGTATCCACATAAATTCTAAGTCCTTCTTCGATCCATGGATTCTTTTTTACATCAAAAAGTTTTTCATGCTTAAGTTGTCCCGCTAAACTTTTATTGTATTTTATTTTTAATGTTTTGCTGTGTTCTAATAATTTTTTACAAAACACAGGATCCGCACCCATGACCGCCAGATAGGGGCCCCAGTGGGCAAATTGGTGGGTGTGAAGAACTTTAACTAGAGTTTCTTTCATAAAAATTCATTTTTAAAAATGCAGGAAGACTCTTAACATATTTTATTTTTTTTGTCCACTTGTCCTTTCTGTCATTTAATATGAGGGCCGCCACTTCCCATTGTTGTTTCCAAAACTTAAGGTCCGGTTCGTAATTATGTTTAATGAGAGAAGGTATATCCGTAGGACCTATATGCATGCCCGCTGCAATACAATGAATTCCTTCGTGTGGTTCAAAACGATAGTGGTGATAGCGGTCATACACCATTTTAATAAAGCCACCCCCAAAAGCAGGTATCTGGTCTATAAGGTTACTTGACCATTCTTTCTTTAAAATACTTTTCCAATATGGCGTGTCGTCCCTATGGGAAAGAGCGTAATGCATGGCAACAAACTCTTTAAAATTATTAAATAGTGTTTTACACACGGCTGTAAAATTATCTCTATCCCATTGAGAAACTTTATCGCGTTGCAGCGTCCTTACTAATTTATGCAAAAATTCATGAACAGAAAACAGTCCATTGCTTTCTAACGGCTCTATGAAGCCTGCACTTAATCCAATAGCGCATACATTCTTTACCCATAGTCTTCTATGCAGTCCCGTTCTCATTTCAATCTTTTTAAAATTTAATTCCTTTGTTCCTAAATAAGTTTGAAATTCTTTTAGGGCATCGTCATCGCTTATAAACTTATCCGAGTATACATAGCCTGTCCCTATTCGACTCCATAGAGGAATATTCCAAATCCATCCATTATTATAAGCTGTACAATTTGTATAACATACTAATTGTTTCTCTTTGTCCGTGTAAGGAAGATGAGTAGCCCATGCTTTATTGTTAGGCAATAGATCCTTAAAATCTTCAAAAGGTTCTTTTAAAGCCTGACCCAGCAATAGAGATTTAAACCCTGTGCAATCTATAAAAAGATCTGCTTTGTATGTATTGTTTAAACTTTTAATGCCATTTTCATCTTGTTCAATGGTTTTAATTTCTTCTTTAATATGCTGAACGCCTCGAGGAATGCAATAATTATCCCTTAGCCACAGCGCAAATTTAGTGGCATCAAAATGAAAAGCTGAGTGTTTTTTAAAATCAAAAGGGATAATGTTTTTTTCATTAAAAAAACATTTATTTTCTAACACTAAAGCCATTTGAGGGTAATGACAAACAGCATAATCAGAGTAGGGAGTTTCAGGAAACGCAAATTTTTTAAACCACCAATCGTTAAGTTGGTTCGCATTGCCTTTTAAAAAAGGATCTCCAAAAGGGTAATGAAAACTTTCTCCTTTTTTATAGAAGTCAGTAAACTTAATACTGAGTTTATAGCTTGCATCACAATAAGGAATAAAGTCTTCATCTTTTATATCTATTAAAGATTGCCATTCTCTTATCTGGGCTATGGTGCTTTCTCCTACTCCCACGGTAGGGATCTCAGGGCTTTCTATCAAGGTAATTTTTTTGGACGGAAAACATTTAATTAGAGTAGCTGCGGTCATCCAGCCGGCGCTTCCTCCTCCAACGATAACAATATTTTTCATGTTTAATAACTAAACCAAGAATTAAATGATATGACAGTTTTTCTTTTTTTTAAAATGGCCTCTGATTTATGCAACAAACATCCAGGAAAAGTTATTACCTGGCCTTCTTTAGCCTTATAGTTTATTATTTTATTTCTTCCCGTCTTAATTTTAGTAGCTTGATCAGAACTATCTAGTTCTAAAAAATAAACATTTGTGTAATTTGCTCCTTCATGAACGTGCCATTTATGATAAGATTTTTTATTATATTGTTGAAACCAACCGTTTGATATTCTCCAGGTACTGGCATTTAAATATTTTTGTTGCTCATTCATAATAGGCTTAATAACATCTGAATAAAAATAATCTAAATATCTTCTTTTACAATTAATGTTCCAGTCTGTTTTTGATATAAGTTCGTAAGTATTATCAGGCATTTCTTTTATTAAATTTAATAATTTTTTCTTATGTTTTTTATGTTTAGGAACATTACATATAAACATGTTGCACGGTATTTGTTTTATCTTCATGAAAAAGGTTTTCCTAGATGCCACATAGGCAGAGAATATCTAACTCCCCTGGTCACAGGTTTTACTCGATGCCATACAAAGGAAGGAAAACATATTACACTTCCTTTAGTGTACACTTCATTGGCAGTAATAATATCCTCTTTAGTTCCTGGCTTATGAAAACGAGGAGCAAATTGTAATTCTCCGCCTTTAAAATTTTTAGAATCAGACAATAAAAGAATAGAACTTATTTTTCTAATTTTACCATGAGTGGTTAAATCGTGTGGATTATTGTAAGGGTTTTCTGCTCCATCCCGATGCCAACTATAATGTTGACTCTTATTATAAAAAGTAAACTGACCAAACTCACTATAGTCCCATTGAAAATTCCAGCCAGCACCACCATTAGCCTCACGAATAAAAGGATGGATCTCCTTGTAAATCCATCTTTCGTCTAGCCACACTACTTCTGATTTCCTAATTTTAAAAAGTTTTTCTTTTTCTTCTTTTGTTAAAGGGTACTTTTTATAATCTCTGGGCTTTCTACCGGATCCTATCTCTGCTAGTTGTTTTTTTCGAGACAGTCCTTCTTTAATAATATCATCACAAATATGCTTTGGAATAGCATCTTTAAAAGACCAATAAGTCCATTTTAACTGCATCGTTACAAATATTCACAGTTCATGCTTAAGAATACATTCATCTGTGATCCTTTATTTTTAGAAATAAAATAACGATGAGTAGAAGGAAAGATAATAAATTTATTATTCTCTAAAGGAATATGCCATGTTCTTCCTTTTCTTCGGTTATCATCATATTCAATAACCAATTCGCATGAGTCTTTTTGTACCTCTACTCCATAAATCCAAGTATAGTCGGGAGAGTTTTTTAAATTTAATGGCTTTACCTGAGTACGGCTGTAGGATTGTTCCAAAGGACCATAAATATTTCCCCAATGAAGGAGAGGAATTAATTTTTTATTATATTTTAAATCAAAGTGATCACGAATATAGTCCTGTACCCATTGAAATTCTGAGGTAAAAGAAAAAGTATAGTCCTCATAAGAATAATCTTTTTTATTTTGACTTACCCTTTTATCGACTACAAAGCCTTCAAAAATTTTAACTCTTAAAAAGTCTCTAGGAATAGTACTTCCTTTAATGAACCCATGATCCATTGTGCTTTCGCTTAAGGTATTTCTTTCCATTTATCCCTTTATAAAGGATATTCATATAAAAATAAAGTGTTTACGCTTCTGGATCTGATTGTTTCCAGGACTGGGAGTCTTCATCCCACCAATGTGTTGGTTCTTCTGATACATATCCTGGATAAGGAACAGGGGGATCCCAACGACATGTGCTTTCATTTAATGTCCATGAATTATAGGGCTTAGGTGGTATAAAAGCATCTCTGCCCGCATCATAAGTAGAACCTTTAACTGGATAATTTTTTCTATAAGGGGTTCCTCCTAAGTTATGAACTCCAGCATGGGTATTATAAGAACATTTTTTCCAGTGAATCCAATTATGCAATTTATTTAACATTCTAATTCCTTGATCCTCAGTTTCATTTTCACTGTCATCAGTGGCCATTTCATCGCTCACAACATGTACTCCCAGTACAGTTGTTCCGTCTTCTGTCATTTTTGCAAAGTGTGCCATGATTACGCAATAAAAGTCCCGTCCGCTGTAAAGGTATGAATAGTATCCGTACCACTCGTCGTTACAGTTCCTGAAGTTGAAGCAGAAGAAGCCGTTTCTCTTCGTATAATAACAATGCCTGATCCACCGGCAGCTCCAGCAGCATTTTGACCTGTGCCGCCTCCACCGCCTCCAGTGTTGGCTGTTCCAGCTTGTCCGCCAGCAAATCTTCCTCCGGCGCCGCCTCCGCCAGCTCCGCCAGCAGGGTTAGATTGAGTACCATCGGGTCCTGTGCCACCCCCGCCGCCTCCAGCGTAAGTTACATCGGATGCTGAAATCGTAGAAGGAGATCCATCTCCTCCTACTCCCGCAGTAGGAGCGCTTGCAGCAGTTCCTGCTTGTGCAGCACCGCCGCCTCCGCCTCCGCTACGTAGTGGATTACCGCTTGGATTTTCACTTCCTCCAGCTCCTCCATCATTACCTTGTGATGGACTAACAGGAGGTGTATTTCCTGAGCCTGCAGGTCCTCCCGGACCATAAATTCCTCGTCCGCCGCCTCCGCCAGATCCTCCATCCTGACCAGATTTGCCAGTAGGCACTCCATAAGAGTTTCCAGATCCGCCACCGGCAGATGTTATAGTTGAAAAAATAGAATTTTCTCCAGGATCTATTCCTGGATTTTCACTAGAACCTGCTCCGCCTCCGCCCACTGTAATAGTATAAGGGGCCGCTGCAGTTACTTCCAAAGATTTAGTAGCGACAGTTCTATAACCGCCTGCTCCGGCACCGCCTCCGCCGTGACCGCCACCAGCGCCGCCTCCTCCAGCGACAACTAAATATTGAACGTTATACGGGCCTAAGCCTCCTCCTGATCCAAAGCCTAAAATTTGATATCCAAATGACATCTATTTCTCCTATTCGTCGTTCGCAGCGTCGGTAGTATAGAATAATTTAAGTCCCACTAATCTTGCATCAGCTGTTTGATCATCCGCTGAAACGTCTCTGTAGACATTAAAGAATACCTCGTCTCCAGCTGCTGGAGATCCTCCGATTGTCACTGCGCCACTTTCTGCGTTTACCATTAAATCGTTTGTTGTTCCTGAAGCTGCTAGAGCTGTGTTAGCTACTGCACTTCCCATCGCTACATCTAAAGTATCATCACTTGATACAGCAACGCCTTGTACAGCAAAGCAAACTGTTCCTGTATTAGTTCCTGAAACCGACCAATAAGTTTGAAAAGTTACTGTGCTTTCATTCCAAGATTTAGGAAAAGCTACAGCAAATTGTGCATACTCATCAGAAGAAGTATCAAAATCTAAAGATTTAACTTCAGGGTATTGAGCCGTTAATTCAACTTGGGCAATATCAGCGCATCCATTTGTAGATGCTGCATACATAGCCGTTGCTGGTACCCAGATAGTTTCTTTACCTGCAATTTTAACTGCAGCAACAGTTCCACCGCCATCTTCAGCTTTAATAACTCCGCTACCTTTAGTTGCCAAGGAAATTCCTATATTCGCATCATCGCCTGAAGCAGTAAGAGTAGGGTTGGATCCTGAAGCAGCGTTTGCTAGTGTAATTTCATTAACTGCAGAACCTGTAGCAGTTAATAAAGCTAATTGAAGCCCGTTAGTATCTAAAATAGATGTTCCAATTTTTGGTGAAGTTAAAGTTTTGTTTGTTAAAGTTTCTGTCCCTGTAAGAGTTACATTTCCCATTCCAAAGTCAATAATATTTGGATTAGTGCCGTCATCGGCTGCTGCGTAAATAATTTTATTTCCTTTATCAGTAGCTGCCCATGTAACAGTTCCTCCTGAACCACTTACATATTTAAATTGAACTGTATATGCACCAGTTGTTCCATTGTCTATAAAGTAAAAAGTTTGAACATCCAAAGGAATAGTTACAATTTGATTTCCTGTGATAGCTCCTGTGAATTTTATAACTCTATGAGCGAGAGTCGCGCCTGCTGTTCCATCATTTACAGATAAAGTTGTTGTCTGAGCTCCGCCATTTATATCTTCTTCGATATACCCACCGGCAATCTGCTCCATGATGTTCCAGTTTGTATTAGTAAGAGTTCCCCATGTACCGGCTTTTTCGCCAGTGGTCATGAGTTGAACGCCTAAACCTGTATAAGTTGATGCCATAATTAATAGTTATAAGCAATTGATAATAATGTGTCAACCATTATGCTGCTGTTTTATCAACCGCGCTCCACGTAACAGTGTCCCCTTTATCTGCAGAACTCCAAGTTCTAGCGGTTCCTTTGTCAACGGGAGCCCAGGCAAAAGCTGAGCCTTGGGCAGTAGCTGTTAAGCCAATGCCAGTTGGAAAAACATGGGCTTCACTTACAATAGATACGCTTCCTAAACTTCCTGTTAAACCTATTCCTGTTACAGGTACGTTCGTAAGTAATTCAACGGTAGATGTTCCTATACCAGAAGTTAAACCAATTCCGGTTGCTGCTACAGGGGCGTCTGCGGTAACGCTTTCATCTCCTAAAGAGGCCGTCATGCCTATGCCTGTAAGAGTAACTACTCCCGGTCCTACAACTTGAAGTGTTCCAAGTGAAGTGGTTGCTGATACTCCTGTCGGAGTAACAATTTCGTTTTCTAAAATGGTAACACTGCCAAGAGAACTTGTTACAGATGTGCCGGTAACGCCAAAAGTTGCTTCAGCAACAATAGAAGAGTCTCCAAGACTTGCGGTAACAGAAGTTCCTGCCGGACTTACAATTGCTTCAGCAACAACAGTCGTGTCTCCAACTGATGTAGTTGCCGAAGCTCCAGTTGGTATAACGGTATAAGCATCGTTCCATACACCATTTCCCCAGCTGTTTCTTCCCCATCCTGCATTAATTTCTCCAGTAACTGTTTCATCGCCTAAAGAAGAGGTTAATCCTATACCAGTGACAGAAACTGAAACCCTAAGACCATTAGTTCCCCAATCTTCTTCACCCCACAGATAACGTCCCCAACCTTTGGTATTATAAGCTTCTGCTGTTCCGATAGATGATGTAAGGCCTATGCCTGTAAGTGTGACTGTAGTATCGCTTTGTTCTCCCCAAAGACCGATTCCCCAGGAAGTGCCAGCAAGGTTCCAACTGTTAGCAGCCATTGGAGGTTACCTCCTAGGCTATTCTTAGGATAGCTTGAGTGTCTGTAACGGCTGGGAATTGAACTGTAAAAGTTCCTGCTGTTGAAGTTTTATTGCCGCCAAAATTTAAAACGCAAACAGCTTTTCGAGCTGTTGAACTAGAAGTGTTATAAATAACAGCGCCTTTGGCTGTAATCGTAGCTGTTTCCCACGAAACATTTCCAAAATCAACACATGCTGTGTCAGTTTCTAGTGTAACTAATTGACTAGCAATAGCTAAAAGTTTTCCACCAGCTGTATAAGCTGTGCCAGAAGACTCACTTGTTGTGCCGTAAGAAGTAGTCGATTTATTTATCGTTGCTCCTGTTAAGTATAAAGCAATTTTAAATTTATCTTGACTGACCGCGAAATCGTGTTCGCCTTTTAAAACTTCAACTTTAAATGTATTACATACTGCTGTTGTAACTGCCATAAGATCTCCTATTTAGTTAAACCCGAATCCGTGGTTGACGGAGTGTTGAGAGGGATTCTAATAGTTCCACTAGTATAATCTCCTCTTCTACGTCTTCCAATTTGTTCAAGACCGAATTTATCTACCTCTTGTTTATATCGTTGTTCGTAATATGTCAACATATCCATTGGTCCTTTTAAAAATCCATAAGCTTCAACCAGGCAGGCATAAAGAAGGCCATTTCCAAACTTCTTACTGATAAAAGTGCTTGTTGTGCTAGAGTCTAAACCCGTTGGCATTTTTAAATATTCAGCTTCAACGGTATAAGCCGCATCAGGAGCAGGAGCTATTTTCCAATATCCATCCGTAGTCCCTGATCCTCCATCGTACATGGCATAATATCTAGGTTTTGCGCGAGAAGCCACTGTAGCTATATCCTGACTATATTCATCTAACATAGTTTGATCCACTTTTTGTAAATACCACATATTATTAGAACTATCTGTTAGTTTAATGGCTCTCGTAACTAAACTCCCTGTAGGAGTATTATAAGTCGTTTGTCCTGCAACTAAAGTTGCAGTATTATAATAACGATAAGCATCAATATTGACATCCCTGAAAATTCTTTCTTCAGCGTTAGCAATGAATTGATCCGTAATGGTAGCAGTAAAAACCGAGGTCCCTACTTCAGTATAGTTTTGAATCGCTGTGGTTAAAGTTGCGTAAGTAAAGTTTGCCATTATGCTGATAGTGTAACAGGACCAATTGAAATTGATCCGCCTCCTCCTTGTGTATTTCCATTTGTAGCAGTCCCCGATGTCACTGTAAACTGATAATTATTATACGTTTGAGCATACGTGCTTCCATATTGTGAAATAACATGTCCAGCTGCTCGACAAATTTCTGATCCCGCAATACCGTCCACATTATAACATGGATTATACTGAGCGTTCCCTGATCCATCAGCAAAAGTAGGAGGACCATAAAATCGATAAGTATTTCCTAATGTACGTGCATGACCCGGTTGATAAACACGAACAACGGCTGTGGAAGCCGTAGTCGTAAAGAAAGGGTTATATTGTAATAAAGATGTAGTAGCAAATTCTGTTCTTGCACTTCGAGCATGTTGTAAAGCCTGTGGATCTCCCCCTGTAACCTTTAATTCTAATTGAGGGGATTTAGGTTCAAATTCAGAAATATGAACCCATGCTCCTGTCCATTCTTTAACCATTTCCGTATAAGGATAAGCTTGTCCATCCCGATCTGAAATTGCCAAAGAATATTTACCTTGTGAAAATCTTGCTGTCATTGGCTACCCCGCTGGATAATAAGATTGAGGGGTTACAAAAGTACTAGAAGCGGAGCCATCTTCAGCGAGAGCTCGAGCAAATTCATCTTCATACAAAAGTTTTAATTGTTGTGTTTTCGCAGGATTAATTTTTTGGCTTAAATAAAAAGCTAATCCAGAAATTAAAGGGGGAAAAAATCTATAAGGAACATCTGTAACATTAGAATAAGCTGTATCTGATGCCTGGGAATTAGGATGAGTTATACCTGCATCAAAAACTCTTTTGACATAATAAATATTAAGATACTTGCCGGCTTGTGAACTGCCCGGAGTTATGTACAGAGTGATAGTTGTTTTATCAATAAATCTTTGAACCCAGAATTGAGAAGGTTGTCCTTCTGCATTTTTATTAGAGAGAGCGGCATAAGTTGCTCTATCAATTTTAGTGAGAGTTACATCAGTTTGACTGGTTCCAGTCCCACTACGATAGGAACCGGTTAAAATATCAGTGGCATTATAAACATAAGCCGAAGAACCATCTGTGGTTGCTGGATAGGTAGTGGAAGAATCTCGTATTGTAGAATCCCAATAGATATCATATTGACGTTGAGATTCTGTAAGGTAAAGGCTACTATTAGCTACTTCCCAAAAATGAATTCCTCTGTTTCCCCATTCACTTAATAAAATATTAAGGGAAAAAAGAGCAGTTCTTAAACTCATCCCAGATGTTAATTGTACATTACATCTTTCGTAAGCTTCTTCGATGCATTGAGAAACCGAAGGATTAAATGCAACTGTTGAGGATGTCGCCATTTAGCCTCCTAATCGAATGTAACGACTAAAAAATCACAACCCGATAGAACTGCGTGCATAGCAGTCTTACATCTGATTCCATTTTGAGGAAGGTAGAAAGTAAAACCTTCATTCGCTGCTGTGCCCCACTTAGCTTCAAATACCAAAGTACTGGCTGTAGTTGCATCGGTAGCATCATAAATTTTTACACTAGCATCAGCTGCACTCGATTGTGCTTGCACTGCTTTAAGTCTTGCAGATCCAATATCAGTAGCAGAGGTACCCACATACTTTTGTAGAGTATCCGTTGAACTGATCGCAATGGTCTGTTTTACGTCTGTTTGATCCATATTATTATCCTTAGTCGTGAGCTCCCGAAGGAGCTCACATTATTTATTAAACCGCTGCGCTAAAACAAGTAGCTGGTGTTGAAGTGCATCCAGTATGGACGGAAACCGACCATGTACCTGAAGCAAGCACCGTGCAAACTATTTTTGCATAAGTTACACCACCAGTTGTAGTACCATTTAAGGTAATAGTGTCTGATGCTGCTACTGTTTCAAATCCAACAACATTGTCAGAAGAGTCATCAATATAGAATGCTCCTCCACTCATAACGTCAGTTGAATTCGCAACTTGTACAACTAAATCCCCAGTTTTCGTAATCGAATTTAAAATAGTAAAAGTCGCCCCAACATTATTGAGGTTATTTATGTCTGGACCTGGTCCCGCAACCGCCGAATCAGCAGTCGCATTAACTGCAGGTAACGTATAGGTCACTGCTCCAGCCGCATCATTATGTACAATTCTACCCGCATGGGTAGCAACTGTTAATGATGTACTTGAGTCAGCATCTATAACGTTAGCTGGACCTGTATTGTAAAATCCTTTTTTGGATATTACTGGTCCTTGAAAGGTTGTATTTGCCATAATTATAATCCTCCTAGATTATGTAGATCTAGTCTCTAGGCCGTCGACTATACGCGTCTAGATCTAATTAATAATTGTATAGTAATTTTTTATAACGCAAATTTTGATTAAGCGCAAGGTATCTTGTAGTAAAAAGTTGATTTTGTGATAGCGCTTAAGTGGCTATCGAAACTTCGGGCTTGGCGTCTTTAATTTGTTTAAGACGAGTAGCGTCTTCAAATTCTCGAGCAATAATCTGTTTAACAATTTCCTGAATTTTTTTATCAATATAGGACATATTAATATTATACTTGCCCTCCTTCAGGTGCTCTTGTTGC
>Ga0209644_1000183_pt1 | contig 15669 bp, 20 predicted proteins | sample ETNvirome_2_1000_FD_184069 | JGI IMG/M metagenome (GOLD analysis project Ga0209644, IMG submission 184069) | Marine viral communities from the Pacific Ocean - ETNP_2_1000 (SPAdes) (version 2) | ecosystem: Environmental > Aquatic > Marine > Oceanic | place: Pacific Ocean | collected 2013-06-22 | reverse complement strand
CCCGTTACGCCTGACGACCATAGCGAGCGTGAACCACCTGATCCCATGCCGAACTCAGCAGTGAAACCGCTTAGCGCCGATGGTAGTGTGGGGTCTCCCCATGCGAGAGTAGGTCATCGTCAGGCACCTATACCGCAAAAAAACCAGCCAAACGGTTGGGTTTTTTGTTGCGCGCTCGATAAGCGCGCCAAGCCTCAAGCCCCGTGCATACTGTGCTCGGGGCTTTTTGCTTTCTATAATGTATACAGCGATATGCACAAAGCTTCCTTGAAACGATCGTTTTAAGAAATTAAATAACAAGGAGTTACTAGGCTGTGGTGGCGGTAGGCGTGGTGAGCAACTAGTATGAGTGGGTACCTATTATTGAAGCACCATCTCAGGAGGAGAGGCGATATGAGTACCCCACTAATGAAGAAGCTTGCACTCGCATTACTAATGGCCATGATGATGGGCGGTTTGGCCGCTTGTGATAATCAAGGCCCAGCGGAAGAGGCTGGTGAGAATATCGATAAGAGCATGGAAGACGCTGGCGATAGCCTAGAAGAGATGGGTGAGAATATTGAAGAGTCCGCCGAGGACTAAGCGAGCCTGTCGCTTATCATGATGCTATCGAGTAGCTTGAAATTATATCGATACAAAAACAGCCGCTAAGAAGCGGCTGTTTTGTGTTTTAGGGCTTATTAACCTATGTAGCTAGGTTTATGCGCCTGGGTTTTGCTCAATACCCTGCAAATACCAAGGTGCTTGATCGCGCATGGCACGGGTCAAATGCCACGTTTCGTTAAACTCAGTTTGCTCACCATTCTCTTCCAAAATGCCGTGGAAAATGACGGTGGCTTCGGCGTGGCCGTCGTACTCATTAATATCGCCAAGCTCCGCAAACAGACGCACTACCTCTGTACGGTTATTAGCAGGCTGCTCGGCACGCTCTTGACGCAGCAGGTTGTAGAGTTCTGGCGTAACGTACTCTTGAATTTGGCTGAAATCGTTATTATCCCAAGCGCGCTGAAGCGTCATAAAATGCTCTTTTGCACCGCCGAGAAAACGCTCTTTATCAAACCAGGCAGGCGTGCTTTGTAAGCCGCCTGCCAAGCTGCCAGGGGCCGCAGAGAAGTTGTTGGGGGTGTGCTGAGCTTCCTGGCGTTCGCGCTGATAGCCTGTAGCGGTTGCCGACGCAGGACGGCGTTGCCGCATAAAAGCGCGGAACGCGAAGATAGCCAGCGCTGCGACACCGGCCATCAACAGTAAATCCATGATGCGCAGCTCATCAAAGGCACCGCCGAAGAACAGCGCAGCTAGCAAACCGCCTGCCAGTAAGCCACCAATCATACCCCCCATACCACCACGGCGAGCCGTAGCAGCGCCTGCGCCTTGCTGCTGGGTACCTTGGGCCTGTTGCTGTGCGGGTGTACTGGCCGGGCGGTCAGCGGAGCGCGAGACGCTGCCCATACTGCTACCGCCGCCTAAACGGCGTGCTTCAGCGTGCTCAATTGCGGCGCTAAAGCCCATGACGCTCACCAGTAGCATGACAAAGAATTGCCTTAACATGTTGATTCTCCAATAAGGATGCAGGTAATGCCCAACGCCTCTGAATGAAGCGCATAGAAAATAGTCAATCGCCAGTTTACCGTGTAACGCACCGCGTGGGTTATGGTGGGATTCACTATAAAGACAAAAGTAGGAGCAAAAAGTGCGTTTAGATCAGACTCAAAGTGTATTGCTCATGGTCGATTTTCAGGCTGGATTGCTACCGGTGATAGAAGGAGGTAACAACGCTATCCAAGAGGCGGCTTGGCTGGCAGGCATTGCCAACCATTTGCAGGTACCGGTATGGCTTACCGAACAGTATCCCGAGCGTCTGGGCGGAACCGATGCCCGACTATTGAGTGGTTTAGGGGCGTACCAGACGTGGCAAAAGCTACACTTTAGTGTGACCGAGGAGCCTGCGTTTACACAGGCGCTGGCAGCCCTTGGCCGCAAACAAGTGGTGATATGCGGAACCGAAGCGCACATTTGTGTGCTGCAGAGCGCGCTTGGCCTATTAGAAGCGGGATATAAAGTGTTCTGGCTCAGTGAGGCGGCCGCCAGCCGCCGCCCAGAAGAGGCGCGCCTTGCAAGAGAGCGTGCCTGTGCAAATGGCGCGACGGCGGTCTCCGCCGATATGGTGGCCTATGAGTGGCTCTACCGCTGCGATACAGCCACTTTTAAAGATGTGCACAGGCGGTTTCTTAAGCCGCGGGCCGCCCAAAAAGTAAGGTTTTTCTGATCTTACCGATCGGTTTCCCGGCGTGTGAAGACGAGGGTATCGCCTTCCGAGGCCGCAGCATCAAAACGGTAACCTGCTACATCGAAGCCCGTTAGCGCTTCGGGCTCGTTGATTTGCTGGCGGATTATCCAGGCGCTCATTAAGCCGCGGGCTTTTTTGGCGTAGAAACTGATAATCTTAAAAGTGCCGTTTTTCTCGTCTTTAAAGACCGGGGTGATCACCCGTGCATCCAGCTTCTTGGCATCCACGGCTTTGAAGTACTCGTTGGATGCTAAGTTGACCAACGCTTTCGAGCCGCTCTCTGCAATAGCGTGATTTAGCGCCGTGGTTAATGTGGGCTTCCAGTAAGCGTAAAGGTCCTTACCTGCGTCATTAGGCAGTTTGGTGCCCATCTCCAGCCGGTAGGCCTGGATGAGATCCAGAGGCCGTAGTAAGCCATATAGGCCCGATAAAATACGTAAATGCTGCTGGGCGAACTGGTTATCCGCTTCGCTAAAGGTGTCGGCTTCAAGGCCGGTGTACACGTCCCCCTGAAAAGCCTGCACGGCGGGTTTCGCGTTGTCGAGAGAAAAAGGGGGCTGCCAATCAGCAAAGCGAGCCGCATTCAGTCCGGCCAGCTTATCGCTAATCCCCATGAGATCGCTTAGCTGCTGTGGGGAGTAGTCGCGCAAGATGTCGATCAACGGCTGGCTATAGTCGAGGAAGTCCGGTTGGGTGACGTTCTGAGTGGTGGAGGGTGTTTCAAAGTCCAGCGTTTTGGCGGGGGAAATAACGCTCAGCATGGCGTGCTCCTTGTGCCGTGGCAAAAGAGAGTCGCTACCCGAAATGAGTAACGAAAAAAGAGTAAGTCGAAAGATTATACCAAGCCTCGGCGGTGGCCGAGGCTATCGGCACGATAGGAGCCGTTAAGGGCAAGGATTGGGCATACGACGATGGATGTCGTCGATGGCGGTTAACACTTCCTCATCCAGCTTCAAGCTCTCGCTGGCCAAGTTGCTTTCCAACTGATCCATGGTGGTAGCACCAATAATATTGCTGGTAAGAAAGCTGCGCGAGTTAATAAACGCCAGTGCCATCTGCGCTGGATCGAGCCCGTGCTCTTTGGCTAGGTTGACGTAAGCCTGCGTAGCGGCCTCTGCCTCGGGCGAGGTATAGCGTTTAAAGCGCTCATAGAGAGTCAAACGGCCTTTTGGCGGCTGGGCACCATTAAGATACTTGCCTGACAGCACGCCGAACCCCAGCGGTGAGTAAGCCAGCAGGCCCACATCTTCACGATGTGCAACTTCTGCTAAGCCCACTTCAAATGAACGGTTCAGCAGATTGTAGGGGTTTTGGATGGAGGCAACACGAGGCAGTCCTAGTTGATCAGAGAGCTGTAACATCCGCATGACGCCCCAAGGGGTATCATTTGAGAGCCCTACAGCGCGAATTTTACCTGCATCGACCAGCTCTTTAAGTGCGGAGAGCGTCTCTTCCAACGGAGTGGCGTCTTCCTGCTCAGCGTGGGTGTAGCCAAGTTTGCCGAAAAAGTTGGTGTTACGATCAGGCCAGTGCAACTGATACAGATCGACGTAATCCGTTTGCAGACGCTCAAGGCTGGTATCAATGGCTTGATGAAGGTGGTCCCGGCTCATTTTGGGGCCGCCGCGGATATGCTCCAAACCTGGGCCTGCCGCTTTGGTAGCGATGATGACATCGTCGCGAGCGCCTCGTGCTTTTAGCCAACTACCGATATAAATCTCTGTTAACCCTTGTGTCTCTGCTTTTGGGGGAACTGGATACATCTCCGCCGTGTCGATAAAGTTAATACCGAACGCCACCGCGCGGTCGAGCTGTTCATGAGCCTCAGTTTCGCTGTTTTGCTCACCAAAGGTCATGGTGCCTAGACAGAGTCGGCTGACCTCAATTCCGGTTCTACCCAGTGGGCGCGTTTGCATGATTGTCTCCTCGCTAAGGCGAAAATGTGTCTGGAAAGGTGGCGATCCATATCGCCGATACCAGCCTGTGGGAGGCATGTTAGCGAGGGTCTACAAAAGCAGCAAATCAATAGGGTTGAGTCATGGCGAAGGCAGGCGTATGCTTGCCAGCCCATCGACCGGCCAAGCGCCGGTTTATCGTATGGTTAGCCGTCGCGGAAGGTGAGATGGTTAGCCGAAGATCTCAACAGATAGGCAGGGTGGTTGGCCATGCCGCAGGCATCATCGTTGTTTACTCGGTTGGAATTTCGTCTAGCCGAACAGTTGTTTCACTCTCGTTGGTTATTACCTCGCTCACCGCGTACGCAGCGTCTTACCATGCGACTGTTTAAGCGGTGTGCTGAAGCGGGGCATCCGGATGCCCAATCCATTTATGGCCATATGCTGTTCCACCGCAGCCTGTCTCCCCAAGACAAAGCCCGTGGAGCACGTTATGTACTGGAAGCTGCCCAAGCGGGCGATGTAAAGTCGCAGTACCAGCTCGCGCAAATTCACGAGCATGGTTGCGTTCAGTATCCGCGCCGTGAGGATTATGCGGTCACCTGGTATGCCCGTGCGGCACAGGCGGGGCACTACTTAGCGGCTGAGCGCCTGGCGCGTGCTTACCGAATCGGTGAGCTAGGCTTGGCGGTAGATCACGAGCAGGCCGATTACTGGCAGCGCATGGCAGAGCAACAGCCAGCAGTGGAGATGGCCGCCGCCTAAATCGTCAGTCAGGTTGCGATACGTAAAAGAGGAAGTCAGTGTCCGAGACGCTACCCACAGTGCTAGATATTGAAGCGTCCGGATTCGGGCGCGGCAGCTACCCGATTGAAGTTGGCATTGCGCGTGCTGACGGTAGCTGCTGCGCGTTTCTTATTCAGCCATTAGATGAGTGGACCCATTGGGATCCAAAAGCCGAGCTACTGCACGGTATTTCTCGTGATCGGCTGATGAAAGAGGGCTACCCGGTGCGCCAAGTTGCCCAGTGGCTTAATGATGAACTGCGGGAGCTAGGTAAGGCTTATAGCGATAGTTGGGGCTACGATAATACCTGGCTGTCGTTACTGTTCCACCATGCTGGCATGCTGCCACGCTTTCGCCTGGAAGCGCTACGCATCCTGCTCAGCGAAGAGCAACAGGCGCTGTGGAGCGATACCAAAGAGGCGGTAGTGGCTGAGCGTGGCATCCACCGCCACCGTGCTGGGGAAGATGCTCGCTTGCTCCAGCTCACCTATCAGCGTACGCGCACGCTGACTACCAAAGTATAAATTTCCATTCTACTCTGCTCGTACTCAGCTTAGTTCTGCTTCTAAAGCGTCTAATAGCTGGCTGGGCGTCGGTGCATCAAGCAGCATATCTCGTGTAGCTTGCGCCAGAAAACCGTGGCTGACCGTGCTGTCTAAAAACGCCAGCAGTGGGGCGTAAAATCCATCGGTATCTAGCAGGCCCATCGGCTTGTCGTGTAGCCCCAAATAGCCCCAGGTCCAGATCTCAAACAGCTCCTCAAACGTGCCAATGCCACCGGGCAAGGCGATAAAGGCGTCAGCGTTCGCCGCCATGGTGGCTTTACGTTCATGCATATTAGGCACGCAAATCAGCTCGGTTAAGCCGAAATGTGCCTGTTCACGCTCAACGAGATGGTCGGGCATAACGCCGATGACGCTGCCGCCCGCGTTTAGCGCTGCATTGGCCAGTTCCCCCATTAGTCCGACGCGTGCGCCGCCGTATACCAAGGTGTGCCCGCGTTGCCCAAGAGCCGTGCCAAGCGTATGGGCGGCTTGGCGGAATGCTGGGCTGTTGCCCTCTCTTGAGCCGAGGTAAACACAGATGCGTGACATAGTCGGGGAGTCCTTATCGAGGAGTTAAGGGTGAATCAGCGGGAGGCATTGCAGGACATCTAGCCTAGGCAGCGCTGTACGTCGTAGTGTTCGTCCATCCACTGTCCAATCACATTGTTACCGCACAGATGATGGGCGTATTGAGTATGTAGGCAGCGCACCTGCTGCCAGTTGCTGATGCCGCCTACACCGCGTTCGGTGAGAACATCGGTGTAGCCCAGGCGTGCCACTTCTTCGCGCTGAGCCTCGCTCATAAAGCGCCAGCGGGCATCAACGTAATCGCGATGGCTCTGTTGGTAAGCGGCTAAGAAGTCAGGTTCGTCCTGCAGACGCTGTTCTAGCGACTTGATCACGCCGACGGCTTCAATGCGCGAAATCTCGATTTTAAGCAGGTCGGAGCAGAGCCAGTAAAGCGTGGGGAAAGGCTTGCCATCCACAATCGGCGACATGCGCAGCACTAAAGGGGTGCCCTGTGTATCCGTGGCTGCAACGGCTTCGATACCGCGAGGCGCTCGCCCGAGCTGTTGGGTAATAATCGCCAGCTGGCGCTCGTCGGGTGCTTGGTCGGTACGAATTACCATTGCGTAGAACTCTCACTTTCGGTCGTCTTGAACAAATTTATTTGAGCGGCCAACGGCACGGAAAAAGCAGCGGTTAAGCTGCTCTGGAGAAGCGACATAGCGCCATTTCTCCTCGCAATACTCAGCTGCGCGGGCCATTAGCACGTCGTAAAGTCGATTGAATGGGGCATCATAATCGTAGGGGTCTGCGCCGAACAAGCGGATATGCGGGTAATCAGCGAAGCGCTCCATGAAGTAGCGTTCAAGGTCGGCTTCCACGGCGCGATGCTGCGCCGTGTTGTCAGGATCAATCCAGAGATTATAGCGAATAGCCATGGTGACTCCTGGAAGGCCCCACCATACATGGCAGGGGGAATTAAGCGGAGGCGGGCGCGGTATCCAAATGTGCTGTCAGCGCCTCGCGCAGCTCACCCTCAATAGGAACGGCGCGCTTCTCTTGATGGTCGTACTGCACCATTACCGTATGCCCTAAGTTGGTCAGCGTACCATGCTGCCGCGCTTCCTGGGTGACGGTAAACGAGCTGTTGCCCAAACGGGTTAGATAGGTACGGATTTCGATGTCATGGCCGTAAAACAGTTCAGCGCGGTAATCCACTTCCATGCGCGCCATGATTAATCGCCACTGTTTAGGGTTCAGGTCGGGCGTAAACAGTTTGAACAGGTCGTTGCGTGCCAGCTCAAACCAAGCGGGGAGCCGCGTGTTATTAATATGGCCGAGGGCATCCGTATCGTAAAAAGCGGGCTCAATGGTGCGAGTGAACATAGCGCTATCCTTATTATTAGAGGGAACGAGGGAGGTAAGAACCCTCCCAGAATTAACCCAAGCGAGCGCTTGGTCAAGCGTTACGGCGCTGTTGCCAAGCAGTGAACTGCATCCAGCCAAGCAGCCATAGGGTCGCGGCGAGAAATCCTGCCAGCGTTCCCCAGAAAAGCCCCAGCGTGCTGTAAGTGTACGAAACGCATAGGGTATAGCTCAGCAGCGAGCCAAGGCCCATGGGATAATGCTTAATGACTGTGGCGACGGGGGCATACCCATGCCCCACGTGCAGGATCAGCAAAAATGGCAGCATGGTGACGGGAAATGCAGCCAGCGTGCCTGCCCACTCTGGGGGGAGCCAGTGGGCGATACGGGTGATAGCAAAAATAATAACAGTGGCAAGCCCCGCGCGTGCCGCTAGCGCGGGCCAAGAAAAGGCGCTGCTCGCGGTACTCTTCACATCGGGAATGGAGCGGAACAGCCAACTGAAGACGCCAATGGCACAAAGCGTCACCAGCGTGCCGCTGAAGCGGGTGAAGCTGAACTGCGCGAGCAGGGTACTCATGACCAGCCACGCGGCAAAGCCTCCCAGCACACCGCTAATAACGCCCTTGATGCCAGGCTGGCGGCCTGTGACCACATAACCTGCCCCCAATGCCATTGTCGCGGTAAACCCGGCCAGCGTATGCACGGCGCTCTGGGTAGCGAAGGTGGGCGAGATCTCTAAACCGATAAAAAACAGCGCTAGTGCGGTGCCTAAAGGATAACCTGAGAGTAGCCCTGCAATGCGTGGGCTTGCACGGACAGCGATAGCGCTTAAGCCCAAAACCATGCTGACGGAGAGCCCCAGCTTTGCTAACTGCCAAGTGAGTGGTACTTCTACCATGCGGCGTTTTCCTTACGTTTATTATGTGGTTGCTATTATTATGTCGCTGATTTTTAGCACATTAGGTGTTATTAACCGTTAAGACGTTGCTAGCGTGCGAGGCTGTTTACCGTGCCCCTTTCACCGGATTCCGGCACCCACGTGCTCTCTCCGCCGCCTAAACCCAGTGGCTGCGAACTGTGCCAGCGTGCATCGCCGCTCACCAAGCACCATCTCATTCCAAGGACGCTGCATAACAAGCCGCGTTATCAAAAGCGCCATAGCCGTGAAGAGCGGCTAACGGCCATTGTGTGGCTGTGTCATCCCTGCCATAAGCACATTCTCCGTCTCTACAGCGAGCGCGAACTGGCCGACCGCTTGGCTAGTTTGGAAGCGTTGATGAACGATGCCGATATTCGCGCTTTTGTCGATTGGCTTGCCACCAAGCCTGCGGGCTTTAAACCGAAATCACCGGGGCGCAAACGGCGCTAAGCTATACCAGCCTCAGCCCCTGTTGGTCGCTCCAGGCAGCTGCCAGAGCCTCGTCCAGCGGTTCGGCTAAGTGGGCAGGCAGGGCGGCGCGGGCTGCATCCAGCGAATCAAACGAGCGGTTACGCAGCCAGCAGTACGCCCAGGCGCAGGCTTCTTCATCGCTTTGCGGGGTGGGCCGAGCGGGCATCTGGTTGAGCAGAAACACCGCCGTGCGTGGCGCCCACAGCGGTATCTCGCCCTGCTGGTCTTGGCTCCACTGCTCTAGCGTGGCGCCACTTGGCGTAGCATCGGGGGTGCCTAGTTTAGCGACCCTAGCGGTTTCTGCCAGGATGAGTGCCAGCTGGTCGGCATCTGCCTGCCCCAGCGAGCGCCACTGCCGCAACAGCGCCGATAGGCCAGCGCGCATCTTGGTATAAAAGTCATCTTGCGGCATGCTCAGTGTTTACTCCCGTGGAAATAAGTGAGATTTGTTATGGCGTTCGATTTTGCCACGCCCGTCGAGCGACGCGCTCCCGAAGGAAATTACGCCTCGCAGAAATGGCACCGCTATGCGCAGGATGTGCTGCCGCTATGGGTCGCCGATATGGACTTTCATTCGCCGCCTGCGGTAATCGACGCGCTCCAACGGCGGGTGGCCCACGGCGTTTACGGCTATGGCGAAGTGCCCGCCACGCTCACCGCGGCCCTTTGCCAGTGGAGCGCTCACCACTATGCGTGGACCATTGAGCCCGAATGGCAGCAGTGGCTACCTGGTGTAGTGCCCGCGCTGCACTTTGCTGCCATGGCATTGACCCAGCCAGGGGAGGGCGTGCTGACCATTGCACCTATTTACCCGCCCTTCCTGGCCGTGGCTGAACGCACTGGGCGGCTAGCGCAACAGGCGATGTTAGCGGAGCCAGCCGCCCCTGGCGAGCCTTGGCAGCTGGATATCGCAGCGCTGGAAGCGGCCATTACCCCGCAAACCCGGCTACTGCTCTGGTGCCACCCTCATAACCCGACCGGGCGCGTATGGATGCTGAGCGAGCTTGAGCAGTTAGCCGCCTTGGTCGAGCGCCATGATTTATGGGTAGTCTCCGATGAGCTGCACTGTGATTTGCTGCTGGATGAAGGAGCACGCCATCGCCCCCTGGCGGCGCTGTTCCCTAAGCTTGCCAAACGCACGATTACTCTATGGGCGCCCTCAAAAACATTCAACGTGGCCGGGTTAACCAGCGCCTGCGCGGTCATTCCCGACGCCACGCTACGAAAGCGCTTTGCCACGGCCACAAAAGGGTTTCTACCGGATGGAAATGTGCTGGGCTTGGTGGCCGCCGAGGCAGCGTATCAAGAGGGCGAGCCTTGGCGACAAGCACTGCTGGACGTTCTACGCAGCCATCGAGCAGCGTTAGAAGCACGTGTGGCAACGTGGCCTGGGGTGTCGCTGAGTGCGCCAGAATCGACTTATTTAGCGTGGCTAGATATGCGTGAAACGGGCCTGGGGGCCTCTCCCGCACAAACGCTGTTGGAGCAGGCGGGTGTGGCGTTGTCAGACGGCGCGGCTTTTGGCTGCCCAGGGTTTGTACGGCTTAACTTTGGAACCACCGCTTCCCAATTGGAAGCGGCGTTATCACGGATGGATACGCTGTTAAAAGCGTAACGTTGCCTTCGTCAGGCGCTATCAATAGAGCAGGGCGAACAGCTTGCGGCGGTAGGTGACCGTTAGAGGGTGGTCGGCTCCCAGCGCGTCAAAGACCTGTAGCAGCGTTTTGCGGGCCGCGTCGTCGTTATAGGCGCGGTCCTGCTTCATCAGCGCCAGCAGAGCTTCCAGGCCTGCGTCGTACTGGCCATCGGCCACTTGGCGTAGCGCCCGCTGGTACTGCGCTTCGCTGTCAGTGCGATCACCCAGCGCGGCGATCTCTTCTGTTGAGAGAGCCTGTTCGCTGAACTCGATGCTGGCGCGAACGCCACGAGCGGGTGCTGCATCGCGCTCCTCTGGCGGCAGGTTATCCAGCACGCTACGGGCTTCGTCACCACGCCCTTCCGCCACCAGCGCTTTGGCAAGGCCAATTTGGTAGGCGTAATGTTCCGGGTATTGGCCAATCAGCGTTTGGTAAATCTCCCGCGCGCCTGCGGCATCGCCAGTGCTCAAGGCTTCCTCTGCCTGCTCTTCGGGGCTGGGCGGTGCGTCACTGGGGGCAGGGAAGTAGCGGTTGAGCCACTCGCGCACTTCTTTCTCTGGCAGGGCCCCTTGGAAGCTGTCTACTAAGCCGCCTTGGCTAATGAGCTTTACATCAGGCACCGAGCGCACGCCCAATTGCCCAGCGATCTCTGGATTGGCTTCCACATCCAGCGTTGCCAGCAAGAAGGCACCGGCGTACTCCACCGCCAGTTTTTCAAGTACAGGCATCAGGTTCTTGCAAGGCTCACACCAGGGAGCCCAGCAGTCCATCAGCACTGGCACCTGCATAGAGGCTTCCAGTACTTGCTGAATGTTGCCTGCGTTGAGCTCAATGATGACCTCTTCGCGAGTCACGCTAGGGCGCTCGCCACTGGTGGGCGCATTATTGCTCGCGACAGGGTCGGCAGTCATCGGGTTGCCGGTACGGGGATCAATAATCGACATGGGTAAACTCTGCATCGCATAAAAAAGGTTACTTCATGATATGCAGGCAGCCGCCCAGGGATTCAAGGAAGTGAAGGGAAATAAAGCGCTGAGCCGGAAGAGCGCACACAAAAAAGCCGATCCCCTAAAGAATCGGCTTTTTCTATGTTTGGTAGCGGGGACGGTTATGAGCCGGATTGATTTGATTTTCTTAGCGCTGCTTTATTTGTTGTTATTTGTCTAAATAGCCTGCTATATAAGGGTTTCCGTCGGTTTTTGAAATGCTGTCTAGGTAATTTAAGGTCAATCTAGCACGCTAAAGAGTGTCACAAAATAAAATGTAAAATTTACAGCATAAATGACCGTTAGGCTGCTGCTGAGGTCGGCAGCGGGTTAGCCGGACTCTGAAACCGGCGAGACTGGCATCATAGGTTTTGTCAGAACGGATTGTTTGGTATGCCAGTTCCCGTGAGATGGCGCTGGGCGGATGTTCCAATTGTCGGGCGATGGTTCGGATTTAGTAGTGAACCCGCATCTGCATGATGGCGGCTCGGTCTTCAGTAGAGAGGTCGCAATAGCAATGAGTCGTGGCAAAACCATACCGGAGGGTCAGATATTGCATTTGGTCATTGAGACCGCCAACCCAGGTGCGAATAGTCAACGGCATCTTATTGGGGATACGGCTACAGTGGAAGCCGCTTGAAGCATTCGATTGATGAGTTTATTATATCTGAACTGATATAAATTTATGGCAGTTAAGGAGCCAGCGTGGCGCGCAAGAAACCTGTTGCATTCGTTGGAGACTCGAAGGATCGGCTGCGCGACTTCTCTCTGGACGCCAAGCGAGAAGCGGGGTTTCAGATAGACAAGATTCAGGCTGGAGGCCAGCCGGACGATTTCCGCCCAATGCCAAGCGTTGGCCCTGGTGTCATGGAAATCCGCATTCGGGAACACAACGGCGCCTTTCGGGTCTTCTACGTGGCCAACCGGGGCGACGCGGTATTTGTGCTCCACTGCTTCCAGAAGAAAACCCAGCAGACCGCCAAAAAAGACATCGACTTGGGCAAGCAGCGATACAAGGAGCTGCCCTGAGCCCAACCACCAAGCGAGGTTAAAAAATGGCCATCGAGTATTACGACAGTGTGTGGGACGCCATCGAGGACACTCCTGAAGAGGCGCTGAACATGCGGCTGCGCTCCGAGCTCATGGCGAGGATTGCTGGCCGTGTAAGGGAGTGGGATATTACTCAGAAAGAGGCTGCACATCGTCTGGGAATCACCCAACCCCGCCTCAACGACTTGCTGAACGGCCAGATTAATAAGTTCAGTCTCGATGCTTTGGTCAACCTGACGGGGCCAGCTAACTTCCATCTCGAACTGGAGATTGAAGACGAGAAGGAAGTAGCCGCCTGAGAGTGACCAGATAAACTGGGTTCAGCTAGACAAGTGAAGAAATTCTTGGCCTCAGTTCACTTGATGAGCTTTTAACGACTGACTGCCTCTCAAAGGCTAAAGCAATCTGGTTTGCCCGGAAGCGATAAACTTATACCCCATAGCCTTATAGCCTTTCTCACGCTTTCGGAACATTCGCTCAAGCATAGGCAGGCCAGTATCCAAGTAATCATAGACAGTGACTTCTAGTTTGCCTTCGGTGTCTCGATGGAGTCTGCCTGCATACTGTGACAGCGTTCCTTTCCATGCGATGGGCAGAGCTAAAAACAGGGTGTCCAGTCGAGGCAAGTCAAAGCCTTCTCCAATGTATTTCCCAGTTGCAACGATGACTTGAACCCTATGCAACTCTTTTTCTGCCAACTGGCGCTCTTTGACGCGCATCCCACCACGTAAGATAACTGACGATATGGATTCAGCATCCAGCAGTGTCGCCAAGGTCTCGGCATGTTCTCGTCGTTCCGTCAGCACAAGGCAATTTGCTTGGTTGTGCGCACAGCTTGCAACATCCTGAACAATGGCCTCATTTCGGGCGCTGCTCTGGGCAAGCCAATGGTAAACCGATGCGATATGGGGCCGCACGCTAGGCTGGCAGATGTGGGTGGGTGGCGTTTCGTGATGCTCTCGAACAATGACGTGTTGAATAAATCGGTTACTGTGGTGCGCCTGGGCTTTGTGACGAATGGGCCCTGCAACCATCAACATGATTTTTTGGTGGCCATCCTGACGATCAGGCGTTGCTGTCAAACCAATGACGTATCGGGCGCTGACCTCATTAAGCAACATCTCGTAACGTGGCGCTGAGATATGATGGCATTCATCGATGATGACTTGCCCGTACTCCTTGACCTGCTTCGAGACTGTATTGTCTTTCTTATTGATCAAGCTTTGGTAAGTGGCAACGTCGACCTGCCCAGTAGGTTTCTTTTTACCGCCGCCAATTACACCGATGAGCGCACCCTCAAGGAAGGTGTCGAGTCGCTCCTTCCATTGATCAAGTAGCTGACGACTGTGCGTGAGGATCAGTGTGTTGACTTGCCGCCTGGTTATCACGCCAATAGCCGTTACGGTTTTACCGAAAGCGGTCGGTGCATGAAGTATTCCGGTATCGTGTTGGACAAGTGCCTGCACCGCCTTGTCCTGGTCGCCACGCAGCGTTGCTTTTAGGCTGACTCCAGGTAAAAACTGGCCTGATATTCTACGGTCATCAATGTCCACCGTGATTCCCTGTTTCAGCAGCAGATCTTGAAGCTCATCCAAGCAGCCTCTGGGAATAGAAAGATAACCTTGCTCAATATGGGCGCATGATATGTAGCGAGGGATGCCATGCGTCGAGAAACGAAGCGACTGTGTTTTGAAAAATACAGGATTAGCAAAGCTGGCCATTCGCTTTATTCGTGTCGCCAATGTTCCTGGAATGCCTGATAACTTTATATAAATGTGACTGGTCAGGATGAGCGTGATGCTTTCAGGACATCCAGAAATCTTCCCTGTATCAACCGGTAACGTTGACTCCCACGGCAACACAGTATCTACAGTCACACCGGAATTAGCCTCCTTGCCGATCAGCTCTTCAAGCTGAGCTGATGAAAGTGTCTGTTGCTGACTGAGCAGTGCCCATTGATCCGGGTATGGCGTAAAGTTGTCGTCGACGAAGACGGTGCATCCGCGACTTCGCGCCTCGTGTTGAAGCGGCAGGGCAATCAGATTGCCAAACCCACCATCAGGCATGGTGTCTTGGTTAGGAAATAGCCGGTCATAGGAGTCGAAGGATAAGCCTGGATGAAGCTCCATGGCCTTATCCAACAATTTGAATCCCAACCTCCTCGCTGACGAAGCTTGAACTGCTTCTGAAAAGAAAACCCATAGATGGGCACCCGCACCGGACCGAGAAACCTCCACAAGATAGGGTACGCCTTCACCACGACAGACCTGGGCTAGTGCACGAACATCCGCTTTCCAGTCCCCCTTATCAAAATCCGCCGCCAGCAAGTAACAAGAGCTATCCGGCAGTAAAGGGTAAAGGCCGGTCACATGTTTGCCAGACAGGTGGTCATAAACTGCATCAAAATCGAGGGGCTTGAAATTTTTGTGTCGACATTCTCCGCACTTGATCCGTGGTTTCTGACAGATGCCCGGCATCCACTCGTTCGCACAAGCGACAGCATAGCCGGAACGACCGCCGGAACTCTGCCAGCGAACCGCATAAACATCCTGCCTGCCTCGAAAGAGTTTTCGGTATACTTCGATTTTCTGGCCAGGGGTGAGTAGCGGTGAATCATGTCGGTTTGCAGAGCGATACAGCTCTTGCTTTCGAGAAAGGAGAGCAGCTTTTTCTTGCTCAAGCTCTGATAGTCTCAGCTCAATAGTGATGAGTTCTTGATCTGCGCGGATACCTACCTCGTGCCCAGTAAAGCTATAGGGGTCTACGGTTTAACAGGTTAGAGACGCTTATTTGTAGTCTAGCTTATCGTCAGCACTCGGCTGACAGACCACACTCGTCACCATAAAAATTTACGGCGATCTATTTTGATATAATAGTAATGCATTGGACTGACAACACTGAGGCATGGTGTGACAAAGTTGGTAATATCGAAGATCAAACCCCCTTCCGGAGCGCTCGCTGAGATCGAGCGAGTCAACATTAACATTGCCAATCAATTGCCAGTATCCTGAATCCGTGAGACCGGCCCCCGGAAGCACTTCTAACCCACTGACCTGCATGGCAATATAGCCATTATCGCCATTCACCCAGAGAGTTAAGCTCAGTTCTTGTGTATGGAGGGCAGTAGAGAGGGTGGCGTATCCTGTTGATTGATCTCGCCAGATCACAACCAACATAGGACGGATACGCCATGAGCAATTCTACTCTCCAAGCCGTGA
>Ga0209644_1000182_pt1 | contig 15913 bp, 24 predicted proteins | sample ETNvirome_2_1000_FD_184069 | JGI IMG/M metagenome (GOLD analysis project Ga0209644, IMG submission 184069) | Marine viral communities from the Pacific Ocean - ETNP_2_1000 (SPAdes) (version 2) | ecosystem: Environmental > Aquatic > Marine > Oceanic | place: Pacific Ocean | collected 2013-06-22 | reverse complement strand
CACCGATCAGCACGGTGGGTTTTGGCAATAACGGGCTTGCGAAAGCCAACTTGCACGGGGCGAATGATCAAAAAGTGCTCGCTGGCGGTGATAGGGAAAGTGTCGGCGCCGGCTTCACGGATTCAGGAAATTGAAAAGCAAAACCAAATTGCGGTGGTGTTCGGGCCGTTCGTCGCCGCCGGTTATCATGAACCGTTAACAGTATCTAGGCTGGTGCCTTGACAATAATTATTATGTAACTACAATGTAGTTATGAGCCATTATTCCTTTGACTGGGATCCTCGCAAGGATGCCGCTAATCGCAAGAAGCATGACGTCTCGTTCCAGGAGGCCAAAACTGCCTTTACGGATGAGTTCGCACGTCTCATAGCTGACCCAGACCATTCTGAAGAGGAGGACCGGTTCATTCTCCTCGGTACAAGCATTCATTCTCGCTTACTGGTGGTGTGCCACTGCGTTAGGGACGGTGAGGTTATTCGAATTATCTCCGCCCGTAAGGCAAATAGGCGAGAACGAAATACTTATGAAGGGTACAGACATGCGTGATCATTACGATTTTTCCGAATCCGTCAAGAGTCCATACGCCAAGAAGCTCAAGAAGCAGGTTACGATCCGGCTGGATGAAGATACCGTTGCGTACTTTAAGAATCTTGCTGAGCAAAAAGACCTACCTTATCAGAGTCTTATCAACCTCTACCTACGTGATTGCGCTCAGTCACACAAAGATCTGAAAATTGAGTGGAAGTGAACTGTTAACAAGCGGCTTCTGGCGGACAGGCCAAAGCTCCGGCCAAAAAACGGCCTCCACTTTGCCCTGCCGCAGAGCCGGGCGTAAAATTTTTTGCCTAACCTCGCAGACTATGCTGTAATACGTTGTAGTCACTAGGTATGAGGGGCATAGTCATGAGCGTCACCACAGTTCGCCTTCAAGCAGAAGTTGAACAGCATCTGGAAGCAATCGCCAGCAGGCTACACCGTAGCAAAGGCTGGGTAATTAACCAGGCATTGTCGGAATACATAGAAAAGCAGCAGCTTGAGCAAGAGCGGTGGAAACAAACGTTAGAGGCAATGGAGTCTGCTGCCCAAGGCAAGGTTGTTGATGCCAGCGAGGTCCACAGTTGGCTTAATAGCTGGGGAACCGAAAACGAGCAAGATGCGCCGAGGTCAGGTAAGTGAAACTGGTTTACACCGACGAAGCCGTTGAAGACTTGAAGCGCCTAAGGGAGTTTATCGCCGTTCACAACCCCTCTGCGGCAGGCAGGATAGCCACAGAACTGGTTAGCAAAATCGAATTACTACCAGGCTTCCCCAGAATGGGAACACCGGTTGAAATGGCACCGGTACCGGATTCCATCCGCGACATGGTCTTTGGCAAATACGTTGTTCGCTATTCCGTACATGTGAGCGCCATCATTATTCTAAGGGTATGGCACGAGCTGGAAGGTGAACGATAGCAATTTAATCAGCCGCTGTTGTCGGACAGTTTTTCCACCGCTGCGCGGTTCCAAACCTGCCGCAAAGCTTCGCGTTAGACTTGCAAGAGAACATCGCGCATCGTGATGTCGTTTTAACAACCGGAGACATGCCATGGTCAAAGTAGCCTTGTTCGTTCGCCTTGAAGCGAACCCGGAAAAGAGAAAGAGGTTGAGAACTTCCTTGTGAGTGGCCTTCCCATCGTCAATGAGGAGCCTGACACCACTGCGTGGTTTGGCATTCGCCTTGGACCAAGCACTTTCGGAATCTTTGATGCTTTCCCGGATGAAGCGGGTCGGCAGGCCCATCTCTCCGGCAAGGTCGCAGCCGCGTTGATGGAAAAGGCAGGTGAGTTGTTCTCCGAGCCCCCGTCCATAGAAAACGTTGATGTACTTGCGGCAAAGCTACCTGGCTAGCAAGCCTAACAATTCGTTCAAGCCGAGACCGCTTCGCGGCCTCGGCTTGGTGCCGTGGTGTCGTTGCACCCGCCTCGGCCGCGTGCGCGGTCCGGCTTAACTCAGGTGTTAACTGTCAAAAGGAATATGCCATGTACAAGGAGTTTGAAAATCCGCTTCCGCCTAAATTCGGCCGAATGTTTGTCGGCAACGATGCGAAATTGAACCAGGGGCCGCCGAGACCAAATGACACCGTGACGATTCGGGCGGGAGATTCCATAGACTTCTATATCCTTGTCGAAGAATGCGCCCCCGATCTCGTTAGCGGTGAACTAGTGGGTATTGGCCCAGATCCCAGATGGGAATACCAAGGCTGGTCCTATGGAAGCAAGATAAAGGTTCCAGAGTCAGCAGTTACGGCGATAATTCGGGCAGATTAATCAGTTAACCAAGCGGTCAACCGGACCCCAAAAGCGTGCCGCTTTTGGTTCCCTCCGTTGCGCTCCGGCGCCGGTTACCTCAGCGTTAGGGCTTACTGCGTCCCAGCCAATAGCCAGGTTTTCGGGAATGGTGAGCAACCGCAATGACTATAGCCTCTTCTGGCAGTTCAATGGCGACTATATCGTATGGGAAGCGCTCCAGAATCAGGCGTCTTGCACCGGTATCGCCGGCTTCTTTGGGGAGAGGTGATAAAGGGAGGAAGTCTTCTTCAATAACGTCGATAGCTGCATCAACAGCAGCGAAAAACTCGGCTCCGAGTCCAGGCTGCTCATATTCATACCATGCTGCTGCCTCTATCGCTTCCTGCGAGGCCTCTTCCAGTATCCTTACCTTTCGCACTGTTACTGGCCCAACCTCGCTCTCATCTTTGATCGAAATTCTTCACGGCTGAGCAGCGTGGCTTTTCCGCTTTTGACATTGGACACACGGCGAACAATTTCATCGTTCCACGCCTGTTCTACCGAGTCGTCACGGGGGCCGTCCAGACTCATTATGAGCTCCCGAGCCAACGCTGCACGTTCCGACTCGGAGAGAGTCGAAATCTGGGAGCGTAGGTGGTCTAATGTTTCGGTAGCCATGGAGCCTCCGCAAATGACGATACGATTATGCTATCCCTATTCAAAGGCCCTAACAAGACCAGGCACGGCGACGGCTACTACATTCCGGCTTCGCCTACATTCCGTAGCCGCGCATGCTGGCTGGCGTTAGCCAGGGCGCTCGTCTTGACGTACGTACCTATAGGCGTACACTTGGTGAAAAGTTAAACACGCAAGAGGTGCGTCATGGCCGGAATCACAGCAACTGAGGCGCGCAGCAACCTTTATCGGTTGATTGACGAGACCGCCGAGTCCCACCAACCAATCGTCATTATGGGTAAGCGGAATAAAGCTGTTCTGGTATCCGAAGAGGACTGGTCTGCCATTCAGGAAACACTTTACCTGCTCTCCGTGCCAGGTATGCGGGAGTCTATTCGTGAGGGGATGGATACCCCGGTCGAGGAATGCGATGAGGAGCTGGACTGGTGACATGGAAGTTGGTTTACACCAAGCAAGCCCAGAAAGATGCAAAAAAGTTGGCCTCCAGCGGCCTCAAACCAAAAGCCCAGGAACTGTTAGCGTTAATAGCGGAAGATCCTTATCACAAGCCGCCTCCGTTTGAGAAGCTAATTGGTGATCTTGCGGGGACCTATTCGCGCCGCATTAATATTCAGCATCGCCTGGTCTACCAAGTACTGGAGGACGAGCAAGTGGTGAAAGTCCTCAGACTCTGGAGCCACTACGATTAATGCATAATCAGTAGTGATACCGGAGCTGGGCGATAAGCAAAGCGTCATCCGTGACTTTGTAAACTATTCGGTGTTCTTCGTTGATCCGGCGAGACCAGTACCCGGCGAGGCTGTGTTTGAGGGGCTCTGGTTTGCCAACACCTTCGAACGGTTCTCGTTTGGTCTCTTTGATCAGTTTGTTGATTCGGTTAAGTATCTTTTTGTCGGTTTTCTGCCAGTACAGATAGTCTTCCCAGGCGTTCTCGGAGAAGATGAGTTTCATTCAAGAAGTTCCTTTTCTTGACCACCGCCTTGCTCCAGCTCGGCAACGGATTCCAGCAAACGCCGTGCGTTTTTTGGTGCGCGCAGAAGGTATGCAGTCTCTTGCAGCGCCTCGTAGTCCTCTAGGGAGATCATTACCACGGACTGCGACTTGTTCCGGGTGATGATCACAGGGGAATGGTCTTCACAGACCTGCTCCATGGTTTTTGCTAGATTGGTTCTAGCGGCTGTGTAGCTAATGGCATCCATAAGGTTGCTCCTGTACAGGATGTTGACCATGGTCAGGATACTGTACACAAAAAGATTTAACAATCGGCTGCACAGCGACCGATTTTTCGCCGCTTTGCGGCTCCAAACCGGCGCGTGATCCGGGAGGCGGATAACGGCACCCGGAAGTGCCCCTGCTCCAAGCGCTTGGCCCACAGGCAATAACCGGTGGCGGTAAAATACAGCATCTTCATCTGAGTCTTGCGCCGATTGACAAAGGCGAAATACTGGCTCGCCCGCAGGATGCGCTGCATATGAGCCAGCTGCGCCACTGGCTGCAGCAAGACTTTGGCCCTTCAGTACCATCACCAAGGACGACGCCATGATTCAACCGGTTATTCTGAGCGGTGGCAGCGGCACCCGGCTTTGGCCGCTCTCCCGCGAGCAGATGCCCAAACAGTTTTTGCACTTAACCGGCGAGCAGAGCCTGCTTCAGCAAACGCTCACCCGCCTTGAGGGCTTGACGACGCTACCGCCGATGCTGATAGGCCACCACTCGCACCGGTTCTTAATGGCCGAGCAACTTCGCGAAGTTCAGCAAAAGGGCCAGATCGTACTAGAGCCAGCAGGGCGCAATACCGCCCCGGCGATTGCCTGCGCGGCACTGCTGGCAAGGCAAACGGGCGAAGACCCGCTGCTGCTGGTATTACCTGCAGACCACGTGATAGGCGATGCGCTAGCGTTTACCGATAGCGTGCAGCGTGCTGAACCGCTCGCGGAGCAGGGCTATTTGGTCACCTTTGGCGTGGTGCCGACGCACCCAGAAACCGGCTACGGCTACATTGCCTGTGGCAATGCGCTGGGGGCAGGGCACCATCTGGAGGCGTTCATCGAAAAACCCGCGCTAGAGCGCGCCAAAGCATTGCTTGAGCAGGGCGATACGCTTTGGAATAGCGGTATGTTCTTGCTGCGTGCCTCCCGCTATTTGGCGGAACTTGAACGGCTTCAGCCAGACATGCTGGCCGCCTGCCAAGAAGCCGTAGCCCGCGCCCACCGTGATTTGGATTTTCTGCGCTTGGACGAGCAGGCGTTCCAGCGCTGCCCCAGCGAATCGATCGATTACGCGGTCATGGAGCACTGCTCCCAGGCTGCCGTGGTGCCTTTGGATGCCCAATGGGGCGATATAGGCAGCTTCGATGCGCTGATGGCGACCCATACGCCTGATACAGCGGGCAATGTGGTCACCGGGGATGGGGTGTTGAGCGATACTCAGCGCTCGTTAGTGGTAGCGAACCACCGATTGGTGGCCACACTTGGCGTTGAAGACCTGATCGTGGTGGAAACCTCGGACAGTGTACTGGTGGCCCATCGCGACAAGGCGCAGGGCGTTAAGCAGCTCGTCGCGGCGCTGACCCAGGCTGGGCGCAGCGAGCCGCATACCTCGCCGCAGGTACACCGCCCTTGGGGCAGCTTTCAAGCCATGAACAGCGGCGAGCGCTACCAAGTGAAGCATATTACCGTGCGCCCTGGGGCGCGGCTTTCGCTACAGCGCCACCACCACCGCGCGGAGCACTGGGTGGTGGTCAGCGGCACGGCTAAGGTGACGCTGGATGAACGCACGTTTTTGGTCAGCGAGAACCAGTCCACTTACATCCCCATTGGCGCACTGCACCGTTTGGAGAACCCGGGCAAAATCCCACTGGAGCTGATCGAGGTACAGTCCGGCAGTTACCTGGGCGAGGATGATATCGAACGGTTGGATGACGTGTACGCTCGCCACAGCGATGAGTAATTGAGTGCACTTACCAGAGCCAGCTACCGGGCCGTGCCGGTGGCTGGCCTTTACGCACCGCCACCCAACCGATAATGCAGCGCACGCCTAGCCATACCACCAGCAGCGGCCAGAGTAGCGTCCCGATAAAGATCAGGCTCAGGGTAAACGTGACGATAAAGTAGAGGCTGCCGATCCAGAACGTGCGGATGAGGTAGCGGTAGTGGGCCTGTAGCCAAGGCGCTGCTTCTTTGCGATAGACATAGGCGATAATCACACCGATCAATAGCGTGACATTAGCCGTGACCAGCCCTGCTAAATAGAGGGCATAAATAATTTGCGTGGGACGCGTATCCTGTTTGGGGAGGTACTGCTCAGTCATGCCCATCCTCACTTAATAGAGACGGAAATCGTTGGCGTTAGGCAGCCCTTGCTGCTCTTCCACCACTTTGCGGTAGCGTTTGTACTCCCACTGATACTGCGCCGGATCCAGGGCAATGGAGGCTTCAACGCTGGCATTCACGCCGGTAGCTGACTCTGTATCATCAGCGCTATACACCCGCTCGTCAGCGTCTAGGAAGTGGATCTCGAAGCCTTTGCCAGGAATACGCAGGGCCACACCGGTGACCACCCGTGCCTGTGTGCGCGCCACCAGCTTGGGTAACAGCGTCGCGGTATAGGAATCGCGGCCATAGAACGGCGCAAACACGCCGCTACCCCAGTCCGGCTCTTGGTCCGGCAAAATACCAATGGCCTCGCTACGTTTCAGCGCTTTGAGCAGCGCCGCCACGCCCCGTGGGTTAGTGGGCACGAGCTTTGCCCCCATGCGCTCGCGGCCATGGCGGATAATCGGCTCCAGCTCTGTGATTTTGGGCGGCTCGTACATAGCGGTAAACGGAAAGTGGCTGGAAAGCCAAAAGTTCAGCACTTCCCAGTTTCCAAAGTGAGGAGCAAGCACGATCACGCCGCGCCCCTCGGCCCGGGCGCTATCCAGCTTGTCGCGGCCATGTACCGCTAGAATGCTGGCTTCTACCTTCTCGGGCGGGGCCATCCAGGCGTGACCGAGTTCCAGCATCGTCGCGGTGGAGTGCTGTAGGCTCTGTTTGGCCAGGGATTGCCGTTGATTGGCAGGCGCGTCGGGGTAGACCACCTTCAGATTGATCTCGGTTACCTTGCGCTCGCGTTTGCTAAAGCGATACACCTGCGGGCCGACCAGAGCCGCAATGCGCCAGAGCCAGCGCACCGGCCAGCGGGAGAGCGTGCGCCATAGCGTTGCAATGGCACGGGCTTGAAAGCGCGATGCAGGGGGAGTTGCCTGTTCGGTCATGGGTTACAGTAGCCAGCTATCGACATTGGAGGGCGCGCGCTTCTCCTGCAGCCCTTTAAAGCCCTTTACGCAGCGCACGATAAACCACACGACCAACGCCAACAGCATGGGGAAGCCAACAAGAATCAGGGTAAGCAGCGTAGCGATACTGCCGTAGAGCAGGCCAATCCAGAAGGTGCGGATCTGATAGCGGTAGTGCTCATCTAGCCATACTGGACCTTTGCCGCGGTAGACATAAGCAATAATCACGCCGATTAGTGACGTAAAACCCAACACAAAGCTTGCCAGGTAGAGAGCGTAAATCACCATGGCCATGGTGGTGTCTGGGGCGGGGGAGGTCTCTTCCGACGAAGTGTGGTGGTTGACCACTTCGCCTTCCAATGGGGCGTCATCACGCATGGGCGTACCTTTTCTATTCAGTTTAATTCGAGCATCCTGCGGACACCTTTTCTGCGCGCTATGATAGCGTGGGCAGTGCGACTTATCACCCGCAGGCCACCCACGCCTAGGGTTGAGCGCTTAACGCGCTGCCGGGCGGCAGATTTCCAGCAGGTTGCCGTCGGGGTCGCGCAGGTAAAGCGACTCGATGGGGCCGCTGGCACCCTGGCGGGCCACGGGGCCAAGCTCGACCTCGATGGCCAGTGCATCCAGGTGCTGCTTAAACTCGTCCAGCGGTAGCTGGCAGCGCAGGCATAAATCCAGGCTGCCCGGTGTCGGCGTGGCTGAAATGGGCGCGATATCGGTATCGGTTTGGTGCAAGCGCAGGGCCGTGTCACCCAGCATCAAGTCAACGCGCTGAGCGTCCCGATAGCGTACATCCAGGCCTAATACACGAGAGTAAAAATCCACTGCGCGACCCATATCGGTCACGGTAACCACAAGATGATCCAGACCTGAGAGCATGCCTCTTTCCTTAATACAAACGTAAAACCAGAGAATACGATGATGCGACGCTGTCCGCTATGCCACGCGCAGGAGTCTGCGCTGTACCACCAAGACCGTCGCCGTGATTACTACCAGTGTGCCACGTGTGCGCTAGTGTTTGTGCCTAGCGAGCAGCATTTAACCGCTGCCGCCGAAAAAGCCGAGTACGACCAGCACCAAAACTCGCCGCAGGATACGGGATATCGGCGCTTTTTGGGGCGTTTATTTAATCCGTTGGCAACAAAGCTAGCTCCTGGCGCAAGAGGGCTGGATTTTGGCTGCGGCCCTGGGCCAACGCTCTCGGTGATGTTTGAGGAAGCGGGCTTTGATATAGATGTGTATGACATCTTTTACGCGCCCCATGCCGCGAATCTGACTCGCCAGTATGACTTCATTACCGCCACCGAAGTAGTGGAGCACTTGGCGGCACCGGGCGAGGCGCTGAACCAGCGGGTCGCGCAACTGCTACCCGGAGGCTATCTTGGGCTGATGACCAAGCGAGTGACGAGCCAGCAAGCCTTCGCCCGCTGGCACTATATTAACGACCCAACCCACGTGTGCTTTTTTAGTGAAGCGACCTTCCGCTGGTGGGCGGCTGAACAGGGTTTAACAGTCGAATTTACTGGCAACGACGTGGTAATTTTTAGAAAACACTAATCTGCTTGCTATAAGGGCGAAAAAGCATTGACTTTGCGCCTATGGAAGCAATAATTGCGCGCCCGTTTTCTTGCCTGTTTGATGTGATGGCGTGTTAACGGCAACGATTCATCCATTGAGCAAGGTGAGGTACGCATGTCGCGGCAACTGCTGGCCATGGCGTTAGCGCCCCTACTAGGGCTGTTTATTCTTGGGATTGGCAATGGCTTTCTCGCCACGCTGATTACCGTGCGCTTAGACGCAGCAGGTGAATCGGCGACGGTGATCGGGATTGTCTCGTCAGCCTATTTCATCGGCCTGGCCCTGGGGGCCATGTTTAATGATCGCCTGTTGCTGCGCATTGGCCATATTCGTGCTTACGGCAGTTTTGCATCGCTGGTGGCCGTCACCGTGCTGTTGCAGGGGTTGTTCTTCGACCCTTGGGCGTGGTTTGCCCTGCGCCTGGTGGGCGGTTGGGCCACGGTAGGCGTCTATCTGGTCATCGAGAGCTGGCTGTTGACCGCGGGCGACCAGAAAGTGCGTGGCCGCCTGCTGGCACTGTACATGATCTCCCTTTACGCCGCTGGGGTGCTGGGGCAGCTTATGCTCGGTGTCACCAGCGCCATGGGCGACACCGCGCCCTTTATGGTGATTGGCCTGTTGGCGTCGCTCTCGGTACTGCCGATGGCGATGATTCCCCGCGTGTCGCCGCTCATCGAACACGCCGAGCCGCTACCGCCTCTCCGCTTGATTACCATGACACCCACCGGCGTGATGGGCAGTCTAGGTTCCGGCATGGTGGTGGCCGCTGCTTATACGCTGCTGCCGCTTTATCTACAGCGCATTGGTATGAGCGTAAACGAGGTAGGTCAGATGATGGCCGTGCTCGTCCTTGGCGCGATGTTGCTGCAGTACCCCATTGGCCGCTGGTCGGATCGCCATGATCGCCAAATGGTGCTGATTGGTATCAGCGCCTTCTGCGTAGTGATTTCAGCGGCCATGCTGTGGTTGCCGCTCTCCACGCCGCTGCTCGCCGTGCTGCTCTTTTTGCTGGGCGGCGGCGTCTTTGCGCTTTACCCGGTGGCCGTTAGTCATGCCGCCGACCGCGCGCCTGCCGGTGCACTGGTGCGCATGAGCCAAGGCCTTTTGTTGATTAACTCGATTGGTGCCACCATCAGCCCGCTGATGATCTCGCCGGTGATGACCGCCATGGGCGATGCTGGCTTGTTCTGGGCGTTTGGCTCACTGAGTCTATTCTTCGTGCTGTTCTTCGGCTGGCGTCGTAGTGTTCGCCCGGCACCGGTACCGGTGGCACCGTTTACGGCCACTGCGCCGATGACCGCCGCAGGTGCTGAGCTGGTGGTGACCGAGGAGCTGGTACAAGGGGCGCTTGAGCACGAGCACCTGGAAGACCTGTCTGACGTTGTGCCTGAGGTCGACGTGGCCGAACCCGTAGTAGGGCCGCCTCAGGAAGACGAGAGCCATATTACCTATTACGACGATGTAGAAACCGAGGTGCGTCGGTAGGTGAACTGCAATATCGAGTAAGGTGAGACCTTGGGCTAATGGTGTGGCGAAAGTAGGGAAACTACTATCAGCGATAGTGTTTTTACTATTTCACCGCATTTGCCTGGGGTTTTGCCATGAATTATTACGCCGCGCCGGTCCGAGATCTGCGCTTTGTGCTCGAAGAGATGTTAGCGCACCGCTCCTTGGCGTTGCCGGGGTTTGAAGAGGCGACGCCTGATCTCGTCGAGGCTGTGCTGGAAGAGGCTGCGAAACTGGCGGGCGATGTCTGGGGCCCGCTCAACAGCACGGGCGACCGCCAGGGGGCTAAGCGCCATACTGATGGCAGCGTCACCACTCCTGAAGGCTTTGCCGCCGCCTATCAAGCGTATGTGGAGGGCGGCTGGAACGGTATTGGCGTGTCTGAAGAGCTGGGCGGGCAGAACCTACCCGAAGTGGTTGCCAGTGCGGTGCAGGAGATGCTCCACGGCGCGAACATGGCGTTAGGGCTATGCCCGATGCTCACCGCTGGTGCCATCGAGGCGCTGGCTCATCACGGCAGCGATGCCTTAAAAGCGACCTACCTGCCCAAGCTGGTCGAGGGCTCCTGGACCGGCACCATGAACCTCACCGAACCCCAGGCGGGGTCGGACCTCTCCAAAGTGCGCACCAAAGCCGTTCCGGAAGGCGATCACTACCGCATCAGCGGCCAAAAGATCTACATCACCTGGGGCGAGCACGACGCTGCCGAAAACATCATTCACCTCGTTCTTGCCCGTAAGCCCGATGCCCCGGAAGGCAATAAGGGTATTTCGCTGTTCCTGGTTCCCAAATTTCTGGTGAACGACGATGGCTCGCTTGGCGAGCGTAACGACGTCACCTGCGCCTCCATCGAGCACAAGCTCGGCATTCACGGCTCGCCCACTTGCACGCTGAGCTTTGGGGAAAACGGCGGTGCCGTAGGCTATCTGGTGGGGGAGGAGGGGCGCGGGCTCAACCACATGTTCACCATGATGAACGAGGCGCGCCATAAGGTCGGGATCCAAGGGATTGGCGTGGCCGAACGCGCCTGCCAGCACGCCTTGGCCTACGCGAATGACCGCACTCAGGGCCGCTCCCCCAAACAGCGGGGCGGCAGCGAGTGCACCATTAGCGATCACTTTGACGTGCGCCGGATGCTGCTCTCCATGCGTGCCCGTACCGATGCGCTGCGTGCCCTGGCGCTCTACTGTGCCGGGCAGTTAGATATCGCTCGCCGCGCAGAGAGCGACGCCGAACGCCAAGCCGCTCAGGCCTGCGCCGATGTTCTGATCCCGATTGTGAAGAGCTTCTCGACCGACCAAGCGGTGGATATTGCCTCTATGGGCGTGCAGGTGCACGGCGGCATGGGCTACGTGGAAGAGACCGGAGCGGCCCAGCTATTGCGGGATGCGCGCATTGCGCCTATCTATGAAGGCACCAACGGCATTCAAGCGCTGGACTTGGCCGGCCGAAAACTGCAGCGAGACGGGGGGGCGGCACTCTCTGCGCTGATCGATGATGTGCATAAAACGGCCGAAGCGCTGCGGGGTGAAGCGTCGCTGGCCAGCATGGGCAGTGCACTCGCGGCGGGCGCTGACGACTTGCGCGCCGCCATGGCCTTGGTACTGGAGCAGGGCAGCGACCCTGAGCACGGCCCCGATGCCGTACAGGCGTACGCCACGCCGCTGTTGAACCTTGCCGGGCACGTACTGTGCGCTTGGCAAATGGGCATTGCAGCGCTGCATGCCCAACAGGCTGTAGACGGCGGCAGCGATGAGCCGTTTTACCGCGCCAAACTGTGCAGCGCCGAGTTTGCCATTCACCAATGGCTGCCGGTTGGCCGCGCCCAGCGTGCCGTGATTGAGGCTGGTTGGCACTGTTTTGGCCAGTTTGATAGCGCCGCCTACTAACGTCCCCGCCGCCTTAAGGGCGGCGGTATTCGTTATAAGTGTCCGATAATAAAACGTCCTATAACAACAGCGAGAGTGCAGGAACCGATCATGACCTCCATCTTTGAACAAGACTTACCGCCAACCGCTGCCAACCATGTGCCGCTCTCGCCGCTCACCTTTATCGAGCGCTCGGCGGCCATCTATCCCGATTATCCGGCTGTGGTGCATGGCACGACGCGCCGCACCTGGGCCGAGACCTGGACACGCTGCCGCCAGCTAGCCTCAGCGCTGGAAAAGCGCGACATTCAACCTGGGCAAACGGTGGCCGCCATGCTGCCCAATATTCCCGCGATGTTCGAGGCTCACTTCGGCGTGCCGCTGGCGGGCTGCGTGCTGAATACGCTCAATATTCGCCTCGATGCCGACGCCATTAGCTATATGCTGGCCCACGGCGAAGCCAAGGTGATTCTGGTAGACCCTGAGTTTGCCGAGGTGATTCAAGCGGCGGTTGCCAAGTTGGAAAGCAAGCCGCTGATTATCGATGTGGCCGACCCGGAATTTTTGGGCGAGACCCAAGGCATTGGCGAGCTGGAGTACGAAGCGCTACTGGCCGAGGGCGACCCTGATTACGCCTACCGGCTGCCCAGCGACGAGTGGCAGGCGATTTCGCTGAACTACACCTCCGGCACCACTGGCAAGCCCAAGGGCGTGGTGTATCACCATCGCGGTGCCTACCTGAACGCGGTGAGCAACATTCTCGAGTGGGCCATGCCGCACCATCCTGTCTACCTGTGGACGCTACCGATGTTCCACTGTAACGGCTGGTGCTTCCCCTGGACCATTGCCGCCAATGCAGGCGTCAGCGTTTGCTTACGCAAGGTAGACCCCAAACGCATTACCGATTTGATCGCTGCAGAGGGCGTCACTCACTTTAGCGGTGCGCCGATCGTGCTCAATGGGCTGGTGAACCTGCCCGCCGAACAGAAGCGGGTGTTCGATCATCCGGTGAAGGTGACCACCGCCGGGGCCGCGCCGCCTGCCTCGGTGATAGCCGGGGTGGAAAAGCTGGGCATTGAAGTGACCCACGTTTATGGCCTGACGGAAGTGTATGGCCCGGTCACGGTATGTGCCTGGCACGCGGCCTGGGACGAACTGCCGCTGGAGTCGCGGGCCAAACTCAAGTCACGCCAGGGCGTGCGCTACCACATGCTGGAAGCGCTCTGCGTCGCCGATCCGGTCACGCTGGAACCCGTTGCCAAGGATGGCCAAACCATCGGCGAAATCCTGATGCGCGGCAACAACGTGATGAAGGGATATCTCAAAAACGCCGAGGCCACGGAAAAAGCGCTGGAGGGCGGTTGGTATCACACGGGCGACTTGGCGGTATGGCATGCCGACGGCTATATCGAGATTAAAGATCGCTCGAAAGATATCATCATCTCGGGCGGTGAAAACATCTCCACCATTGAAGTCGAAGATGCCATTTACAGCCATCCAGCGGTGGAAGAGGCCGCCGTGGTCGCGAAGCCGGATGAAAAGTGGGGCGAAACGCCCTGCGCGTTCGTCAAACTGAAAATAGGTTACGGCGAAGTCACCGAGGCGGATATCATTGCCCACTGCCGTAAGCATCTTGCGAGCTTTAAAGTGCCGAAAACGGTGGTTTTTAGCGAACTGCCCAAAACGTCCACGGGCAAAATTCAAAAATTCGTGCTGCGCGAAGAAGCCAGACAGCACCAGTCAGGGGAACAGCAATGAGCGAACAGCGGATTGGCGTGGTAGGCGCAGGCACCATGGGGCAGGGGATTGCTCAAGTGGTGGCCGCCAATGGCTTTAATGTGCGGCTGTACGATGTCGCCGATGAGCAGCTCACCCGCGCCAAAAATGCAATCGATAAAGGGCTCGAGAAGCTCGTTGCCAAAGAGAAGATGACGGCAGAGGGCAAGCAGGAAGCGCTGGCTCGGCTTTCGACCACCACGGCGCTGGATGCGCTCAGCGACTGCAGCGTGATCATCGAGGCTGCCCCCGAGCAGCCCGCATTGAAAGAGAAGCTGTTTCGGGATCTCAGCCATTTGAGCAGCGACGCTATTCTGGCGTCGAACACGTCGTCTCTATCACTGACTCGACTGGCGGCGGTCTGCGAGCGCCCTGAGCGGGTGGTAGGCATGCACTTCTTCAACCCGGTGCCGGTACTCAAGTTGGTCGAGGTGATCCGCGCCGAGCAGACCTCGGATGCCACCGTAGAGCGCATCGAAGCGCTGACCAAGGCGCTGGGCAAAACCGCTGTGCCGGTGGGCGATGCGCCTGGCTTTGCCGTGAACCGTTTGCTGGTGCCGATGATCAACGAGGCCGCGTTTATCGTGCAGGAAGGCACCGCCACGCCGGAAGCCATCGATGACGCCATGAAGCTGGGTGCCGCCCATCCCATGGGGCCGCTGGCGCTGGCGGATTTGATTGGCCTGGATGTGTGCTTGGCGATCATGGAAGTGCTGCAGGAAGGTTTTGGCGATCCCAAGTACCGACCCTGCCCGCTGCTCAAGCGCATGGTGGCCGCAGGCTATCTGGGCCGCAAAAGTGGCCGTGGGTTCTATATCTACGAATAGCAGGCAGCGAGCTTAGGGGGCGACAAAAAGCTTAGGGGGCGACAAAAGAAGTGATTGCCACCCAACCAAGCGTTCGCTAGGGTTGAGTGGTAACCACTTCTACGCGCAATAACAATTAAGGAGCCGCCATGAGCGACGCAGTGATCGAGAAGGTTGATAACGATGGCGTGGTACGCCTGACCATTAATCGTCCCAAAGCCTTGAACGCGCTGAACAGCGAAGTGCTCAGCGCTTTGGAAGCGCATCTGGTCGAGTTGGAAGCTCACCCCAGCCTGCGGGCGGTATTGATTACGGGGGCCGGGGAAAAATCCTTCGTGGCCGGGGCAGACATCACCGAAATGCGGGATAAAACCCCCGAAGAGGCCCGCGCATTTGCCAGCCAGGCACTGCGTACCATCAAACGCCTGGAAACACTGCCCGTGCCGGTGGTCGCGCTGGTCAACGGGTTTTGCCTTGGCGGCGGCTGCGAACTGGCGCTGGCCTGCGACTGGGCCGTCGCCAGCGACAACGCCATCTTCGGCCAGCCGGAAGTCCTGCTAGGCGTCATTCCCGGCTTTGGCGGCACCCAGCGCCTGCCGCGCCGAGTCGGCCCCGCCATGGCGATTGATTTGGTCACTACCGGGCGCAAAATCGATGCCCAGGAAGCGCTGCGCATTGGCCTCGTTAACCGCGTAATGCCCCAGGCAGAGCTTGAAAGCTATGTTGAAGAGCTTACCAAACAGCTGAAGGGCAACGGGCCGCTGTCGGTACGCGGGGCCAAACAAGCCGTTCACGACGGCATGGACCAAGACCTAGACAGCGCCCTGGCGCTGGAAACCAGCCTGTTCGCTTTCTGCTTTGCAGGCCAGGAGCAGAAAGAGGGCATGAGTGCCTTTGTCGAGAAGCGCAAACCCAATTTCTAAGCTCTCTTTTTTCTAAGCTCTCTTTTTTCGAGTTTTACTTATTTGAGGGGTGGCGCACGCGTCACCCCTTATTTTATTCTCAGGCGTAACTGTTTAGCTCACGCCGCCTGGTCCAGCTCTTCCCGCCGCATGAAGGCGGGCACCTCATCGGCAAACAGCTGCTCCAGTGCCGTGTGCGCCGCCAGGCCCTGTTTGACCGCGGTCGAGAGGAA
>Ga0209644_1000181_pt1 | contig 15920 bp, 13 predicted proteins | sample ETNvirome_2_1000_FD_184069 | JGI IMG/M metagenome (GOLD analysis project Ga0209644, IMG submission 184069) | Marine viral communities from the Pacific Ocean - ETNP_2_1000 (SPAdes) (version 2) | ecosystem: Environmental > Aquatic > Marine > Oceanic | place: Pacific Ocean | collected 2013-06-22 | reverse complement strand
CCTAAGCGGGCTGTCCGTACCAAGTACGGATACTACGACAAGCACACACCAGTGCATGTCGAACAAGTATGGTTGGATGAGCGACGCGGAGCCTTTTCAGGTGACCATTGGAGGATTGATGACGACTACCCCGGCGTTCTCTTAGTACAGGATGAAGGTGACGGCCTACCAAACAATGACTGGTTGAAGGCTGACATCAAACTCTGGCTAGAGGGCAATGGGGTGGAAGTCTCGTCTATTCGGACAACGAAGAAGACGATGCTCACAATGGTTGACGAGGTTTTGACGACAGGGGTTACTACCGAGGAGGAATGATAGATGGCAATTGTTTTTGATAATAGACCTATAGTGATAGGCAGCATACTACTACTGACTGGAACATGGGCTAACGGTGACACTAGTGTTGATGCTTCGGCTTATTTGTCGGAGATACTACACTTCGATGTAACCGCTAACAGTGCTACCGAGCAAGCGAACCCAACTGGGTTCGTTACCACTACTGGACACTTTACGGAGTCTGGTAGTGATGGTGGACGGTTCATCATAATGGGCCGCCGGTGATTGGGGGTAAGACCCCATGACGGATACGAAGATTTTCGAGTTCAAGCCTTCCGAGGCAATAGAACTCGGCGCATCTGTGGCCGATGGCATACAGAAGGTCTTAGATGACTATACCAATGGTAAGACAGTAGAGGGAGTTACCAGTTACATAATGCTGGGAAACCTATATGTTGTAGTGGTCACCACTTGAGGTGACTGACTATGTCCATGACACCCGAAGAAGTCCGCCGCTTTTCCAAGCAAGGGTGGGAATACGCAACCGGCGAGAGCGTTCGTACAGAGGCAGGGTCTGACGAGCGCCTCGCTGGCCAAATCGGTGAGCAGAACCTACGCTCACGGAACATAAGAGATGTCATAGACATCGGTAGTGGTACCCGTTGCAAGCACTGTGGTATGCTCCATTTCTGTTACTTGGAGCGTTGTGGTGCTTGTAGCAAACCAATGGAGTATAACCTAGGAAAGGTGGATGTGAAAGTATGAGTATCGGTGTCATTGCCAAGATTGCAGAGCCTATGAAAATCAATGTGGGTGTGATTAGGAAGTTCAACCCCGCTATGAGAGAAGTGGGATTAAACTTGGACAGACGAGCGATGGGTCTAGAAGAAGAGCCCCAAGATGAGCCTCTAGATGAAGCGCCCCAGGATGAGCCTTTGAGCCTAGAAGAGAGGGTGGCAAGGTTGGAAGATGAAAATGCAAACAGGCGTCATAAGCAAATGGGGCAGAGCACTGAGAGTGCTCTCATGGGTTCAGGTGGTTATTGATGCCAGTAGTATTCCAGACAGGTGAACGCGAACCTAGACCTCTGTTTCCCACGGACTTGGTATACTCCACTGCTCAGAAGGTAGCAGACATCCTGCAGATTCCCCTACAAGACCCTGCATATCTCACCGCCGATTCCAATACCAGTGCTACTTCTGCCAAGATAGCCCCTGCTGACCAACGCATAGTTGGGTTCGAGGTAGGGGATAGTGTGGAGATAGCGAGCGATGTAGAGATGGGAGAGACTGTAGTCCTAACCAGTGTGGCTCGGGATGGTACTGATGTGGTGCTCTCGTGGAGTGGTGGGGTGGCAGGAGACTATGACACTGCTGATAACGCCACTATGCAGAACCTTCAGTCATTCACCAATGGCAAGAGGAGAGGAGTAACTCGAGCGGCTGTCGAGACCATGATTCTACGCATGCAAGACAGAATAGACAATCTCTGCAACAACTCATGGAGGCCGATGCTCGCAACAGCGGAGTACCTCACTTTCGACACATACAAGCCCTATAGGAGAAGGTACTACACCGACTATGTAGGCACAGTTCCACTCATGTTCCGCAATGTCCAGCAGATACTCAGGTTGGAGATATGGCAGGGTCAGGAGTACAGGGAGGTAGGGTCTGCAGAGGCTCGACTCGAGATACTCGATAACTCTCTTCTCACCACCAGTGACTATGTGTTCCTTTGCCCTGGTAGTGGCGGAGTAGGCTCTTTACAGGTGGGTAGTGGGACAGGACAATGGAGTAACGCTTTCGATGTCACCACTACTGCACAGGAACTTTCGGACCTCGTTAACAAAGACTTGAGGAAGGGCAAAGCAGGTGTGGTTTTCTCACCTTCATTCACACTCCAAACCGCTAGCACTAGCACTGGGACTATTGAGGTTAATGTGCATCATGAGTTCATGACTACTGCTAATGCTGATTATGGCAATGGAAAAATCAAACTTACCAGTATGCACCGCGGTGAGGGTGGAGAGAACTCTACTGTGGGTATCACCAATCTCACTGGTATGAGCATCACGGGACTGAATGATAGCGTTCATACAGTGACTGGTGTGTCAGGCAGTTCTGGTAGTGCCACCATCACACTAGCAGATACCTCTGGACTAGTTCCCTATGGAATCATCTGTACTGGGACAGGCGCTGCTGTCAAGTGTGCCTACTACACAGCCAAGACTGCTACCACTCTTACTGGGGTCACTGACCTGGCTAGCAGTGGTCTTGTTGCAGCCCTGTCGAATGGGAGCAGCATCTCACAGTACGCACTCCAGATAGACTACTTCGGACAGACTACTGGAGACGAGGCTAGGCTCCGTGACTGGTGGTGTGATTACGACCTCGGAATCATCTACTTCAACAACACATACCCCTACTTCCAGTGGAACTCGGTGAAGGCCACTTACATCTATGGAGAGAGATATGTTGAAAAGGCGATAGAGGACATCTGCACCAAGATGGTGGCTATGGACCTGCTCTTATCCGATGACCGTAGCGTCTTGATGCCAGAGGGTACTCAGAACATAGACTTGGGTGCCAAGTATCAACTATTCAAGAGTCAGATATCAGAGACTCTACCTCGTTACATGGAGGTGATTAACATTGGCTGATGTGAGCACACTGGAAGATATATACTCACCCGAGTCTGTAGCCTATCTGAATTCCATGGCCATCACTCCCAGTGGTCATTGCCTCATTTCTGCTCAGCCTTATTTGAATGCTAATCTTCATTTCTACAATTGTGAGATGCGAGGAGATGTCATCGTCAGGTCGGACACGGGTGCCCCATTGAACCCGGACAATGAAGATGATAGGGCAGACCGTGATGCTATCGTAAGGGATACCAGAAAGCAGTGTGCGTCGCACCCTGGGCTTTTGAGAAGGGATTGATGGGTTATGGCTAGAGAATCTGTAGACTTGATGGTCGAGGCACTGGACAAGGACTGGAATCGTGGCAACACCAAACAGCGAAAGCCGGTGATAATGGACATTACCACATTCGACCCCGGTAGGGGTAAGAGATTCAATCTCAATCGCCATGATGGGGTTTTCATCTACGAGACTGCTCATAACGAGGAGCAGCCTGAGATATTCTATGACTTCGTCCACACTAGAATCAACTTGACGATAGATATCAGAACAGTGAGGGGCAGGGAGCAGTTGATGTTGCTGGAAGACGAGATTCGTCGCCTTGTTCATTTGAAGCGGAAAGGGGATGGTTCCAATTATGACAGGTTGCTGTACAAAACTAGGACCGACTTGTCAGATAGGACCAAGCAACTGCACAGAATGACCTTCCAGGTAGAAATGGTAATATTCAGTGAACTTATCGCGTGAGGTAGAGGGGACATGCCATCAACAATATACAAAGGTGATTTGGCCGAAGTAGCATTCGGTCACGAGACAGGTATAGTGCTATCAGATGGGGCTTTTGGAGGGCTCAATATCAATGCTAGTGCGAATGTTACTGGGAATGACTCAACGGTACTGACATTCAGTGGAGTCGCCCTCAACACTAATGGGAGCCATTCTTCGTATGGTACGATGTTCTTTGAGGCGCAAGAGTTGAAATATCCAAAGGGGCTACTTGCTGGGTCCTTGATGAGAGTAGTTGGTGGGGGAGCCTTCACTGCTGACGACTACAGGAAAGGGATGGTGTATACCATCGTCGCCAACGAGGGCAGCACAATCACAGTAACGCCCGCGATGAAGAGCACAAACAGTGGTGCTGTAAATTCGACCACTGGAGACGAGTTCATCATAGATTCTCTAGGAACTCCTACCATAGATGTGGGAATGGAGTACAAATCAAGTGCTGAAGCAAGTGATGAGCGAGTCCTCACTGACCAATTCGTTGGACTGGCCGCTACCATAGGGCTCCCTGAGACTACAGTTGAGGTCTTCCGTTCCCATGTTGTGGGTGTAGGGAGAGATGTAGTGGTACAGGAACCCCAGCACCTCAAGAATGAGGGTGGTAGTTTGGAGACGATGATGCACAGTGCTCGCTGGCTTTACTACGCTCTAGGCAATGAGGCTATCTCGAATGTTGCCCCAGTTGGTTATTCAGTAGTGGATAGTGGCACCAACACTAGTCCTATTGCTATGGGTGATACCTATGTCTCATTCCTAAGGGTGGATGCTAATGGGACAGTGACTGGCTCTTTCCCTGCTATCGGTGATTACATCACAATCACAGATACTGCTGCTGTCAAGACCCCCTACTCTCAAGAGAAAACCCCCCTTATCCAGTGGACTGGTACCCAAACACAGTTTCACACCAGCAACAGGTCTGAGATAAGGAGGGTAATCGCTACAGACAGTACCAACACTTTCAATCGTATCTATGTCGATGACCCGTTCAATTTCGACCATGAAGCAGGTATGGCTGTGAACAATATAACGATGGCAGATAACAGTGCTACCGGTTCCCCTAATTTCGATGTTGCTTCGGCTACTTATGGGAATATAGAGAATCGACAAGGCAGAGCACTTTGGAGCATGTGGCATCAGCCATCCTTCTCCATAGAAACCAGTATTAGAACTCGTGATGTGGGCTCTTATTCCGGAGAACAGGGTAGTAACGCACCAGGTTCGGCTAGTGACTCCAAGCAACTCACTAGAGTGTACAAGGGGTGCAAGGTGAAGGATTGGACTCTCAGTGCCGATGCCGATGCTGAAGTGAAGATGGAGGTCAACTTCGATGCTCTCATGTGCTATACAGACACTGGGCGGTTGGAAGCCACTAACCCTGGTGACAGATACACTGCTCACAGGATGTTCGAGAACATCGCTAACAGTCCAGCGGCTAGGAAGAATGCTGGGATTGCACCTAATACCGAGAAGCCCTTCTTCTTCTACAATGGGACTATTACCTGTTTCGGTAGTAACATCGCTCAAGTGACCAAGTTCACTTTGAGTGGTAACAATAACATTCAGAATTACCTAACGGTGCGTGGTAACCCTCTTGCCGAGCCCCGCAATACTACATCCGGGCATGTCCATGAAGGTAGTTCTCTTGAGCAGATACCCTTCGCAGGTAGTAGGAACCCCACTCTCATTGCAGAGGGGGCAGTCGAGTATGAGTGCGATATGGAGATTATCCCTACAGACCCACTGCTATGGCATGAGTTCAGGACCAACAGGCAGAAGGGATACGATGACCCTATCACTCTGCACCTAGTGAAGAACGGGGCAGGGTCAGCAAGAGAGGAACTGTATCTCATTGTCGATGACTACATAATCAAAGAGGCCCCTTTACCAATTCCAGAGGACAAGAGCCCTATCAAGAGCGAACTGAAGATTATGCCCAAACACATTAAGGTGATTGCCTTCGATACTCTGTTGCATTGTTGAGGTGAGAAGATGGGACTATGGGACTTACATCCGGGTGGGAAAGACCCACCTTGGAAGAAGAAAATGGCAGCGGCTGTAGAGCCTGAGGAGGAGGAGGATTTCTTCAATCCCGAGGCTGCAGTAACCGACAATAATCCATTCCCAGAAGAACTCATGACAGAGGATGATGCTGTCGCTGTTGCTGAGGCTGTGGTCGAGGAGGTTGTCGAGGCTGCAGTAGAGGAGGTTGTCGAGGCTGAGCCTGAGCCTGAACTTACATACGATTCCATGACTGTAACGCAGTTGCAAGACTTGTTGCGTGAGCGCGAGTTGACTGTTAGCGGAGTCAAGGCGGAACTTGTCGCCCGCTTGGAAGCAGACGATGCTGGCCCCTCGGAAGAGGCTCCGGCTGAGACTGTAGAGGCCCCCTCGGAAGAGGCTGTCTCTAGCGATGAGGTGCCTGAGGAGGGCGAAGTAAGTGAGTATGGAGAAACAGAGTGATAAGATATTACTAGAAGACATAGATAGCCTAATGGTAGGAACAGGGAGCATATTTCATGAAATCCCTGTTGATGATGACAGACCCGAAATCGTGATGCATGTTTGGGTTAAGGAGATGTCCTTCATGGACACCCAAAAGGCTGTGAAAGAGTTCGTCAGTATTGAACAGACTGGAGAGGTGAACATAGACCTCTCATCGTATTGGAAATACATGTTCATGAACTGTATTGAGAGGACTGAGCCGGTACTGAGTAAGGCTCAACTCATGGCTTTGAAGCCTGAAGTGGCTCAAAGAATCACACAGATATTACCCCAACCCCAGGATTTGGTGGTCGGCCCTTTGGAAGATGGGCTGAGCGAATAGAGGATGTGAAGAGGTTTCTGAAGGGGAATACTAGGGATGTTTCGATGTCTTTGGATTCCTCGGTTTACTATGTCATGAAGCACTATTCCCTTAGCCTGTTAGATATCAAGTGTTTGTCTGAGGACGAGTTTTCCCAAATGCTAGTTTGGGCGGTGGCCTCTGATAGTTTCCAGGCTGATGAGATGGATAAGCAACAGGCCAAGTCCCAATCCAAGATGCAAATCGGTAGCACTAACATGGGGGGTCCCATGCCACATAGTGAGGGGTGGTAAACATGGCTAATACCTTCGTGGCAGAACAGAACGACATCGTTCGTAGTATGGGCGAGGTCAAGACAGTCATGATTGCTGGTGTCAGTGCTAAGGAAGACACTTCTCTGGCTAGCAAGGCTCTGACAGTTGACCTTTCTCTTGAGAAGAGGGCTTGGGGCAATCTTTTGGTGGGTGTGAAGGCCACTGGTGCATACATGGGTTTCAGGCTTTTGAAAATGTTGGGTGAAGTAGGGAACGCTCATGCTAGGACAGCCGTAGGGGCAGAGGAACAAGAGCGAGCCTTGCAGAGGCTGTCCCTCACCCAAAAGGCCCTAGGTCATATCCTAATCAAACACTTCCGGGTTGTCGGGTGGGGTAATGAGAAGATGGCGGAGTTGGCTGAAAACTATGTGGCTACAGGCTCTAACCTAAGCAGACTCAAACTGGGTATGCTTAGGTTCATACTGAGCATCATGACTGTCGTGAGTCTGATATTCGCCCTCATCTTCATCTTCACTCTTTGGAGTGCATCTATGGATGGTGCTGCCACTCCGCTGTTGGCTATAACCAAAAACATGGGGTGGTTAAATGATGCTATAGAGGGCATTGTCATGTCTATGTCAGGTGAAGGTGAGGGTAGCATATTCGATGTCTTGGGTGCCTCATTGTTAGCGCTGGCGTTTGTGGCTAGACTCCTCAATTTTCCTCTCGCTTTGGTTATTGGTTCCTTGCTATGGATGTCTGGAGTATTCCACCTGCTTCAGAAGCATGTGTCTGATTTCTGGGCTGCATTGGGTGCTGGTGCTTCTTTGGGTGTCTTCTTTGCGCTAATGACGAAGATACCCATTCTTGGGACCGCGATAATATCACTGCTCGAAGGCCTGATTGGTTACCTGTTGCCTTGGTGGAGAACTTCGACTGTTCTTACAAGCAAGGTAATTCTGAGGGCATTCGGTCTAATTGGTGCAGGGTTTGCTTTGATGTGGTATGGTGCCACTAGAAAAGCCGGCGATTTCTGGGATGAGTTGAGGAATGTGATTATTATTGCGATAGGTGGTGTCTTAGTTTACATGGGTTTGTTAGCGCTTGGTGTAGGTGCCATTGTTGCTGCTCCTATTGCTGCCGTTCTTGCGGTTCTCTTCGTCCTCTACAGATACCGAGATAAAGTGAAGGAAGTAGTGTATGAAATCCTTGGTCTTATCAAGAAGGTCCTGTTCTTTTGGGACTGGGGTAGTGGAGATGACACAACAGTAGATGCTACAATGTCTCGAAACTATAGCGACATCTACTCGGGGGTTCCTACTGGCAACACTTCGGATAGAGGTTATCGCACTAGGGCCTTTGGTGGGCCAGTCACTAGGGGACGACCATATCTAGTAGGTGAGAGAGGGCCCGAGATGTTCACACCTGGTTCCTCAGGGACCATCACTGCTAACGACAAAATGGGTGGGACTGTCAATCATATCAATGTCAAGTTGGATGTCAGTGGGGTCACTGATAGGTCTGATAAGCGAGCGTTGGCTAGAGAGATTAGTGACATGCTGAACCAAGAAATGAGAAGGATAGGCGGCCAACCCACTAGGGGTAGATTCTGATGGCTATACCTATTCGACTAATCAGGAAGGACCTGCAAGTCATCAACCTAGACTGTACGGATTACATGATGACTGTGACTCGTGGTATCTATGTGCAGCCCATTCCTTTGACAGGAGAGAGGGTCGGTGGAGACTTGAACATGGTCACTTCTGCTCTCCGCTTCGATTGCATAGTGAGGGATGATGAAGACTGTACTGGAGCAGACGCTGGGACCGCATCTGATGTGAAGGCTAGTGCCTCAATAGATTTCACAACTGCACAAACATTTGGGACTTTGAGTGGTTATGATACCGCAGTTTACATGAGTGGGGACAGTGTGAATGATGTAGATGGTGAAAACTCTGCCAGTGATTTGGATGGGTGTGGTTTTGAAATCACAAGTACACACACCTCAACCGAGGGAGAAGCCAGTGGTGGCACAGTTTTCACTGTGGTGTTCGATAACGGTTCTGGTAGTGGGGGTAGTGGTACTGGTGGTACTGTAGCGGCCCCCATCATCACCGTGGGCATTTCAGGTGCTAATGATGCTGAGACCCTCGTGACCAGAATCTATGATGCTATGATTGAACATAGTGCAATTGCTTCCATTGCTGATGTAGCAGATGCTAACGAAACAGAGTTAGAAAGCCTCAAGTTAGGAGTATCGAAAGCAATAGGTACTAATCAGTTGGAAGAGCCTGCGGTAGAAGGTGCCTTGTACTTCGAGCAAGTCGTTGCTGGGACCAACGGACACACTGGGACTCCCAAGTTCACTACGCCGTCAGGTAGCACTGTACCCTCCCCCCTTGTCAGTCCGTTCTCAGGTGGGAAACAAGGTGAGTGCTTTTCTGCAGGTGACAAGATTCAGAATCTCCTAGGGAATGTCGTGAGCAACACGGTCTTGGGGGCTATGGGTGGTTTCTACAACTTGAGCGAGTCGTTGGAAGGAGACAGCACCACCAAGCATGGGCAGGATTACATCATCGGGGTACAGGTACCCTACAATTCCTTAGTCAATACGAGTAGTCAAGTCGAAGAAGTCGGTGGAGTGCCACATGGTTATGCTGCTCGCAATTTTATTTATGGGACGGGATTCGGCAATAAGGACAAGGACGCAGTCAGTAACACTAGGGGTGCTAGTGAGCCATTCGATATAGCGAACAGGATGAGTGGTATTCGCGGTACAGTAGTACAGTGTGAAATCAACTATGAGGCTGCTGCTACTGTCTACAAGGCCACAATCACATTCCAACCATTGGATGTCATGATGGGGATATGATGGAGGGGAGGAAGTATGACAGTAATAGGGAAGACTAGTCATGCTCTGTTCTTCAATGGCATAACAGACAGTGTGGTATGTCCCCTCCATGAGTTCCAATCTACTGGCGTGAAAGTCCCTATGGGCTCTGATATCGCCCGTTCTTCTAGACCTATTCTAGGTTCTAGGAGGGAGGAGGGGGGACTAGATAATCCGGGGTTCATCAACTTGAGGAACTTCTCCATCGAGGCTTGGCTGAGACCTGACTGCGGAGGGGTAGTGGCTTTCAAAGAGGGTCTGTTCAAACTCATTATCGGTAATGTGGACAAACCAGCACCAGCAAGTTTCAGTGTCGAGGTTGTGGATAGCAACGGGGACAAGATAAGTCATGTCGCTCGTAGCGGTGATGCCTTATCATCCGGTTTCTCGGGAATCATCTACCCGACACAACCCACTAGTTTCATAGCAAACAACAAGGACACCTCCAAGAACACTCGTGAACTGCTCCATGTCGCTGGTATCTTTGACGGGAACAGAGTGTCTCTAATGGTGAATGGGGAGTTGGTAGCATCTACTAAGACTGCCCCGAATTCCAATGTGCAGATAACGAACTCAGACCTCCTCATTGGTGGTGAAGGGGGGCAGTATCGAGGTCATATCGAGGCCGTGCATTGGCGCAGAGATACAGACCCCAGCAACATCTATGCTTTGCCTTTTGTGAAGGGGCCATCTACTCTAGGACTATGGAGATTCGAGGAACCCGTGGAAGTGGAGGAGACTCTGTTCTATCTCAAAGGGTCCAACAACGCTAACGACACTGTGCTTACACTAGACACGGCACAGGTGCAAGACATGTATGAGATAATCAGTGGCAAGAGCACTGCCATGCCCGCTACCTATACTATACCCTCATTAGGTGATTATCAGGTTGGTGTGACTACACACAGTGGAGGGCACCAAGTGGTAGAGGTGCCTCATACCACAGTGAATCTGCTCATCAACCCCACTGGTACAGACACTGAGACTGGTAAGCCGAACAGTAAACCTCCGGAGAGAGTCAGACTGAAATCCATCTCATCTGGTGGTACTATCACCGTGGAAAGCATCCATTTGGATTTCGATTACAGCCCGAACAGTGGCTCTAGGGGGATATTGAATCCTAGAACAGCGTTCGACGCTACGAATAACCTAGCCAATGATAGTACAATCGTTCTACTGAAATCCGACCTCCTTCTAGATGAGGGCACCGGACAGCCATTACAACCACCCGGTTTGGGGTCCCAAGCCATTGACAGTAATGGGATGACAGTCATCGACGAGGGTGATTTTGGTCATCATGGGTTCCTATTCAGTCGTAGAATGAGCATGGGTGAGACAGCCAATCCCTATACCGTGTCCCCTTCCAATTGGGTCGCTAATGAGAAGTTTCAGACAGGACACTCGGGTAGGCACTATTACAGTCATACTCCAGGTCACCCCTTCCTCAGGACTTTCCCTCAACCCACCAAAGAGAGCATAGTCCAGACTATGGATGGGATGTCTGACCAAATTGAAGTACAGTTCGATGGAATGTCTTTGGGAATCCTCAACCAAGTCCCGATAAACAGCACCATCTCGTTGTTCAAGAGGGGGAATGATGCTCCCGCTGCCTATTGCATCACTACTAGTGAGGTCGCTACGGTCATTAGGAATGGGTTGGGGGTCTTGGACCCAGACAGAGATGGGATAATTGCCATAGGTGGTGCTGATTTCGATGTCAGACCATTCTTACTCAAGAAACATGGGACTGAAAACATAGTCTCTACGGATGATATCTACAATCTTCATTTGGCACCAGAAAGCGAGTCGAGAATCGCTATTCTAGAGACAGGGGACAATGATATCCCCTACATTGAGATTCACTACAACGCCATAGACATCACAGGGGACACCATGGGTACCAGTGGCCCTGCCTTGTTGGTAGAGAAGACTGTTCCTTCAGGGGGGTCTGTCATTGGTGGTAATCGTGTTGCTGCTAGAGTTGAGACTCTCCTCAACAGTGGCGCTATGACACTTCACTCCCCAGGTGGCATACTTACAATCAACCAAGGAGATTTCAGTGGTGTTTCTGATGTGTTGAGACCTAACCTCTTAGCGGGAGATAACACAGGGGGGACACAGTATGAAGTGGAGTTGGATATGAGTACAATCCCTTCTAATTACACTCCCGTATCTGCCACTGATGAGCCACAGTCACCCCCTATAGGCGTCCCTTCGACTCATGCTGACAATCCTTCACATCCTTCAGTCTACCACCACATAATAGTGAGGCCCGGTCCCTCCAAGAAGGACAGCGTACTAGCCACTACTGACACTCATTACAAGATGTCACCCACCTCAGATAACGGTGGTGGCGTTAGCCAGTCAACCAATGCTTTCGAGGTCTTCGATATCATTGATAACGGGGTGGATAGTTTTGGTAATTTCTTGATTGTGCAACCTTCGGATAGGACTAGGACGCTGCAACTCAAGAAAATGTCCACAGACGAGACGGCCCCATCTCTGTTTTCTCTTGAGTTCTTGGTTAGTAGAGGTAGGGTCAGTTCGTTCACAGAGAGTCAAGACGGTGGTAACATCTACTTGACGATGAGTGGTAGAGGGATGATGGACGATGTGGCTTCTATGGAGTCCGATTATATCGGGGAGGGTTCCCCAGATTCAGTCATCGTGAAAGAGACTAGGCCTGATGCCCCTGTGGTCACAGTCACTCTAGGGGGTCCGGGCCAAGGTGCTGTAGAGACTACCCCTACTTGGGACAAGAGCCCACTCACTCGTCTAGGATGGACTACGAGGAGGGATGGTGGGGCTAGGGTCAGTGATTTCACTAGTACGACTTTGACAGTACAGCCTCTCAATAACGAATCGGACGCTTTGGCTAGTTGGGGGACTTACATGTTCCCACCTCGAGGGAGGATACATCTCGTAAATGGTGCTAGTGCTGAATACTATGATATTGATGCGACTTACTTTGTATTCAAAAGTGGGTCAGGACTTACCGGGACTGGTAGATTCGTCAACAAAGATGGTTCGGAGTCAGACACCTTCGCTATTTGGACAACCACCAATGGTGTGAAGAGAGGAGAGTCCACCATACTGTTAGACCCCTTGTTCGATAAGGCTAGCATAGTGGCTGATGGTACCACTATCAATGACCGACTCTTCCAAAGTATAGGCAGTGTTGCACATGATTACCAACTTGGTACTCAGTATGCCAGCACTAGGGCTCTAGTTGAGATACCAGTATTTGGTAACCAGTTCTTTGATGACCCATTCAATGGTGTGTTCCCTGGTCCCGATAACAGCATGAAGATACATCTAGACCCCACACTCACAGCCCATTCCTGGGCTCCTAACCCTGTAGGGAGAAGACCTAGGGCTTATGCTCCTGTAGACCGTGATGTGGTCGGACCATACAATGAGGGTTGGATAAATGGTGATATAGCCACAGCCGTGAAAATTGTCAAGATTGAGGAGACTGTGGTTGATGGGGAAACTACTGTAGTGGTTCTACATGTCGAAGATGTAGATACCTCATTCCCGATAGATAGTAGTGCCAATACTATCTACAAGACATACAGTAATCTAAGGAATACCGACGATGATATTGTGGTTTGGAGGAGAATATACCTCCCCAATGGGGCTTGGGGGCTACCTACTACTGTTAACACCACTACCAACCAAATTAATGTCCCATACTTCAGTGATAACTTTATCGAAGGATTATCTCAGAATTCTATCATTAGTCTAGTGGTAAGTATGGGCACTATAGGTACTCCCATTCGTGATGACCCTGTAATCGCTAGTTCTGTTAATGAGTTTCGTAGGCCTTACTACTATGACCGGGCTAATGTACAGACACAAGGGGGTAACATCGACTACGGTCTCAGACAGTATGTCAGTGCTGTGGAGTTCAAAGAAGGGCCAACAGCAAACCCCCACGCCTCAAAGATAGAGAGTGGGGCTGCCACTTTCGAGATACTTAGCGAGGTACTGAACGGCACTAATGTCTGGTACTATGCTGGGGATAACATACCTGTTCTAACAGGTATATCGGGTACACCTAAGTTCGAGGCTGTGAATGATGCTGGAGATGTGATACTGTTCGACCACACTGATACAACCTACACTACAATCACGGCCCAAGAAGTAACAGGCACTGTCTCTGGAGGGGAGATTTACACCATACGGGGAATCAAACTGACTGACAGTGGTGCATATACCAACATGTATGTGAGTTACGACGACGATTACAATGCTACCTCTGCCGCCACTTTCAATGCCAATATCCTCAATAAGACTTGGAACAATGCCTTCGCTCCTGGTGGTCTGAGGCATGGGGACACAGTATGGATGAACATGCATTATACCAATCCCCATGCCATCGAGGGCCTGTTCTGCAAATCTAGGGGGGTACTCAACGAGTTCATGGTTTGGAATGGATTCAATGGAGGGAAGGGTGAACTGGGTATTGAGGCTCGTGGCAGTATCCCTCTTGAGAACTTCTTGATAGGTAATACCTGTATGGATACTGCTCGAAACTTCGTACAGCATGTGAACAAGACTGTGGAACTCAACTGGGTGGAACTGGGATACTCGGCCTCCGAGGCCCCTGTGATAGCCTATCTAGACCCCTATCTAGCCAAGGACGGTCACGCACGCGTACTACTCTATGATGTGGCACATGATAGGGAGTTCATCGCCTTCCATGATATCCATATGCAGGTTCAGACTGGTCAAGTCACCCCCAAGGTCTACGGTTTGGATGTGGCTAATGGATTCAGGAGTCAGAGAAGAGATAAGAGTTTGGCGGGCTCTGGTTATGCACAGAACAGTGCGATAGAGAAATCTGAGTTCATAGAGGGGGCATACTCTCACCGTAGTAGCCCTTACATGGAGGTTACTGCCAGTAGTAGCACTCACAATGCCTACGGAATGAACAAGGCTTACATCGAATATGGTGTTTCTTTCCTAGGTAGTACGGGTAGGACTGATAACAGCACAGTGAGGACTGAGGACAACACCTTCGTGGATTCCTATGCCAAACTGAGACACGGAATAGCAGGGGGAGACTCCACTAGTACTTTCTGTGATACACCCGATGGCACTAGGGCTATACCGGCTTTCCTTTGCCTCAAAGGAAATCGAGCAAATACTCTAGACCTCACTACACATTCAGAATCTAGATTGCAACATCTCCCACAGTGGAAAGATATGGATTTTGTCAGGAGATTGACGCTCGATTTAGGTGAGATAGGCCAGGCGGATGGTGTATCCGATGTGGAATCTGCTGTCTATGAGATGGTCAGAAGAGTGAACCAATCCGCTGCTTTACAGGCTAGTACCAAGGGGGGCTCTGCTCATGACCCTGCACCCTTTTGGGATGATACAGCATTTGGAGGGGATAAGGGTTCTCATATGGGATATCTTAGAGCCCACTTTGGTAGGGCTGTGAAGGATTTGAATGGTAATGATGGTTACACTATAGTGATTCATAGTACTGTCCCAGGTGCTTCTGGTAGAAACTTCTGTGCTTGGTTGGATAATAGTCGTGGGCAGGGCCCGTACCGTCCTCAGTTCCTAGTCGGGCACGGTGGTAGGTTCCGTAGTTTTTGGGCTATGCCTATGGAGGGAGAGGATGAGAATATGCATCCGGCCCCTATGCCCATCACCAAGAACGGTAGACCCTTTGCTCCTATTACCACATTGAGACAGATGGTCCCATCAGATGATGAGGATGAGGAGTTCATCAATAATCTAGCGGAATATGGAGCCACCAATTCCAAGAAGAACACTGAGATGTCCACTGGTCGTGGTGCTAATACTGTCTATCAAGAATCGTTTGAATCACAGGGTGATGCAAATAGAATGGTGGAAGGCCTTAGAATCGGAACTTCTGCTCGTGCTCGTATTAATTTCGGGGGGCTGGTAGCCAGTGGTATTCCTGGTTGGGCACCAGATGCTGGGGTTATGGGTTTCGGTGTGGCTAACAAAGGTGGGAGATTTGATGAGATTTATGCTAGTGGTCCGACATCCTACTCTAGTTATGTAACATCAAATGAACTATCGAAAAATGAAGTTGGTCAAAGTGAATTATATGGTTTCAAATTTACTGACCATAGGGGTAAAGACCACACTATCAGATTGGTCTATCGAGAAAGGGGGCAATCTTTTGCGAATAACAATACTGTACTTCCACTAGGTCTAGAGAATGAGATAATTATTTCTTTCGATGACCGTGACATAAGTAAGGGTGGATTCACAATTGGTAAGCACAT
>Ga0209644_1000179_pt1 | contig 16274 bp, 13 predicted proteins | sample ETNvirome_2_1000_FD_184069 | JGI IMG/M metagenome (GOLD analysis project Ga0209644, IMG submission 184069) | Marine viral communities from the Pacific Ocean - ETNP_2_1000 (SPAdes) (version 2) | ecosystem: Environmental > Aquatic > Marine > Oceanic | place: Pacific Ocean | collected 2013-06-22 | reverse complement strand
AAGGTGGTTATGAACGCACCGGTGCTGGTCATTAACTGTGGCTCTTCTTCTATTAAATACGCTTTGATCGATGCGGACCCGCAGGCACCACGCTTGGCCGGGCTAGCGGAGCGCTTAGGCAGCAGCGACGCCCGCTTGAAAGGTAAAGACAGCGCCGGTGAAAGCTTTACCCAACCGCTGCCGAATGCTGACCACGCCGACGCCTTGAACGCCATTCTTCAGCGTTTGGAAGGTCGCGTACCGGGGGCCGTGGGCCACCGCATCGTTCATGGTGGCGAGCACTTCACCCAAGCAGCGCTGATCGATGACAGTGTGATCGAGGCCATCGAGACCACCGCTGCCTTGGCACCGCTGCATAACCCCGCCAACCTGGCGGGCATTGCCGCGACTCGTAAGGTGTTTCCGGACCTGCCTCAGGTGGCCGTGTTCGATACGGCGTTCCACCAGACGCTACCGCCCCGCGCCTATCGCTATGCACTGCCGGAAGCGCTGTATACCGAGCACGGCATTCGCCGCTACGGTTTCCACGGTACCAGCCACGCCTTCGTTAGCCAGCGTGCCGGTGAGCTCAGCGGCCGTGGCGCGGGCGGCTGGCTGACCGCCCACCTGGGCAACGGCTGCTCTACCGCTGCGGTGTGGAACCACCAAAGCCTGGATACCAGTATGGGCCTTACGCCGCTGGAAGGCCTGGTGATGGGCACCCGCAGCGGCGACGTGGACCCCGGCCTGCACGCTCACCTGCACCGCCAGTTGGGCTGGTCACTGGACGAGATCGACGACGTGCTGAACAAGCAAAGTGGCCTGCTGGGGCTTTCCGGCTTGACCAACGACATGCGCGAAGTCGAAGAGCAAGCGGTGGCTGGCCACCCCGCTGCCAAACTCGCACTGGACGTCTTCTGTTACCGCATTGCCAAATCGCTGGCGGCGCTGTCTTGTGCATTACCTAAGTTAGACGGCGTGATCTTCACTGGCGGCATTGGCGAGAACTCGCCTATCGTACGTCGTGAAGTGCTGGCGCTGCTGCCCCACTTTGGTTTCAGCTTGGATGAAGCGAGCAACGAAGTCACCATTCGTGGCAAAGAGAGCAAGCTGGATAGCGCTGGCCATCAAGGCCCGGAAGTGTGGGTGATCCCCACCGATGAAGAGGGCCGCATTGCCATGGAAACCCGCCACTGCGTGGAGACCCCTGAATGAACAGCTCCCCCGAGCAACCCCAAGCCATTCTGCTTGTCCCCACCAGCATGGGGGCAGGCTTGACCTCGGCCTGTCTGGGCCTGATTCAGGCGCTGGACACCATTGGCCTGAAAGCCGGCTTTCTGAAGCCGTTCATGCAGAACGAGCTGAACGGCCCGGGCCTTGACCGCTCGACCGCTCTACGGCGCTGGTCTCGCGGACGCTGAACCAGCGCCCGCCCTCGCCTATTTCCCAGGCACGCCTGGAGCGGCTGCTGCGCGACGACCAAACCGACGAGCTGATGGAAAACGTCATCGAGCTCTACGAGCAGGTGGTGCAGCAGGCCTACCGAGACGGCAGCGCGCTGGATCTGATCGTGGTGGAAGGCGTCGTGCCGACCCAGCACACCACCTACGCCACTCAAACCAATGTGCAGCTCGCTCATGCGCTGAACGCGCGGATCATTCTGGTGGGCTCCGGGGATCTCAACGAGCCCCAGACGCTGGCGGAAGAGCTGGATATGCACGCTCGAAGCTTTGGCGGCGTCAGCTCCAGCCGCACCCTGGGCGGCATTCTGATGCGCATGAAAAACCTGCCCTACGGTCAGGAGGATGACCTTTCGGCCGCGCCGGGCACCATCAAACCGCAGTTGGAAGAGCCGGTACTCAACGAACTGCGACGCTACTCCCCGGCGCTAGCCACCGACCGCTTCCACCTGATTGGCGTGGTACCCTACAGCAAGACCCTGAGCGCTCCGCGCACGCTAGACGTAGCCCGGGCGCTGAATGCCAAGATGCTCAACGAAGGTGAAGCCGCCAGCCGCCGCGTCCTCTCTACCAGCCTGTGTGCCAGAAGTGCGGCCAATGCGCTGCATATCTTCACGCCGGGTAGTCTGGTGGTCGCCTCCGGGGACCGTGATGACGTGGTGCTGGCCTCCGCGCTGGCCACCATGAACGGCACCCAGCTGGCGGGCGTTTTGCTCACCAACGGTTTCTTGCCCAACGAGGGCATGATCGAGATGTGCCGCCCAGCGCTGAAAACCGGCTTGCCGGTGCTGGCGGTAGAAACCGACAGCCTGACCACGGCGCAGAACCTGAGCCAGCTCAGCACTGAAATCCCCATGGACGACTTCGAGCGCGCCGAGCAGGTGGCACGCTACGTGGCGGCACACATGGACCTGGAGTGGCTGAAAGCCAAACTGAGCCGTGGCTACCCCCGCCGCCTGTCGCCGTCGGCGTTCCGCCATCAGTTGGTGAAGCTGGCCCAACAGGCCAAAAAGCGCATCGTGCTGCCGGAAGGCGACGAGCCGCGCACCATCGAAGCCGCCATCATCTGCCAGCGCCGTGGTATTGCCGACTGCGTTCTGCTAGGCAAGCGGGAGGACATCGAAAGCGTGGCCCACCACCGTGGCCTGACGCTGCCCGACACGCTGACCATCATCGACCCGGAAAGCACCCGCGCCAACTATATCGGCCCCATGGTCGAACGCCGCCGAGGCAAGCTCAACGAGCTGACCGCCGAAGCACAACTTCAGGACAACGTGGTGCTGGGCACCATGATGCTGCAGCTGGATGAGGTGGACGGCCTGGTGTCGGGCGCGGTACACACCACCGCCAACACGGTTCGCCCGGCGTTTCAGCTGATCAAGACGGCCCCGGAGTACAACCAGGTCTCGTCGATCTTCTTCATGCTGCTGCCCGAGCAAGTGGTGGTGTACGGCGACTGCGCGGTGAACCCAGACCCGGATGCCGAAACGCTTGCCGAAATTGCCCTACAAAGCGCCCGCTCTGCCGAGGCCTTCGGCATCGAGCCGCGCGTGGCGATGATCAGCTACTCCACCGGCGACTCCGGCACCGGCGCCGACGTGGATAAAGTGCGCGAAGCGACCCGCATCGCCAAGGAGCGCGCGCCGCACCTGGCTATCGACGGCCCGCTGCAGTACGACGCCGCCGCCATCGAAAGCGTGGGCAAGCAGAAAGCCCCCGACTCCCCCGTAGCGGGCAAGGCCACCGTGTTCGTGTTCCCCGACCTCAACACCGGCAACACCACCTACAAAGCCGTTCAACGCAGCGCCCGAGTGGTCAGCGTGGGCCCGATGCTGCAGGGTTTGAACAAGCCGGTGAACGACCTGTCCCGCGGCGCCCTGGTGGATGACATCGTCTACACCATCGCCCTCACCGCAATCCAGGCCAGCCAGCGGCAAGGCTAGGCACTCGCCGAGCCCTGTATACGTATCCGCTGAAAGCTGCGCTAAAAAGAACGCCCCGAACAGTTCACTGTTCGGGGCGTTCAAGTTTTGCGTCAGGTTCAATCGTTGTTAGGCATTACACCCACATCGGCACCATGGCTTCCAGCACCATCACTAAGCTCATCGCAGTGATGGTCAGGATAGACACGCCGAACACCTTCTTCGCCCAACGCACGTCGTCTTCTAATCGATAGCCACACAGCGCCAAGTAGAGCCAGTAGCCGCCCATGGTGAGCGCCACGCACAGGTAGCCTGCGCCCGCTTGGCTGGCCAGTACCAGCGCCAGTGACGCGGGAATGAAGGCCACGATATAGCCCAGAATATGGTGTTTGGCACGTTTGATACCGTGAACCACCGGCAGCACGGGTATCGACGCACGGCGATAATCGGCGTAGCGGAAAATCGCGATGGCGTAGGAGTGCGGCATTTGCCACAGGCAGAAAATCACCAGCAGCATGAACGCGCCGCTGTCGAACTGCCCCGTGACCGCGCAGTACCCCACTACCGGCGGCATGGCACCGGAGAGGCTGCCTACCAGCGTGCCGTACTCAGAGTGGCGCTTCATATAGAGGCTATACACCCCCACATACACGCCCCAACCGATTACCGCCAGCGCCACCGTCAACCCATTGGTACCCAGCGCCAAGCAGACCACACCGGCCACCCCCAACAGCGCTGAAATGCCCAGCGCCTGGGTGATTGAGATGCGCCCCTTGGCCAGCGGGCGATGGCGCGTACGCGCCATCAGTGCATCAATATCCCGGTCGATGACGTTGTTACAGGCGCAGCCCGAAGCAATCACCAGCGCAATGCCCATCATCACCGAGGCAAAGGTGACCCAATCGAAGGTGCCGTGAGCGGCTAAAAAGTAGCCGCCCAAGGTCGCAATCAAGTTGCCACCAATGATCCCCGGCTTGGTGAGCGCCAGCACGTCGCGCCAGCGGCTCGGCGCCACGTTCAGCCGATCATCATGTTGAGATGCAGATGCTGCATGATCCATAACGAGCCCCCTACCACCAGGACGAGTATCGTCAGTGTGAAAACGAAGGACATCACGTTCCAGCCTTCGTCGGCTTTGGTATTCATATGCATAAACATGACCAGCTGGACCAAAATCTGCAGCACGGCTGTTATAGCGATGACCACCACCGTCGTGGCGGTGCTCAACGCACCGCTCATAACGACCGCGAACGGAATCACGGTTAGCACTAAAGATAGCAGAAGCCCCGTCACATACGATTTAACGCTTCCGTGAGAAGACGTTGAAGATGATGAATGACTCATGTCACAGCACTCCCATCAGATAAACGAACGAGAAGACGCAGATCCACACGATGTCCAGGAAGTGCCAGAACAGGCTCAGGCACAGAATCCGCGGACGTGTCATCGGGGTGATGCCCTTGGTCGAAAGCTGCACCAGCATCACTAGAATCCACACCAAACCAACGGTCACGTGGAGGCCGTGGGTGCCGACCAGGGTAAAGAACGACGAGAGAAACGCGCTCTGATCAGGGCCGTAGCCCTGATGAATCAAGTGCTGAAACTCGTACACTTCCATACCGACGAACGCGGCACCGAGCAAGAAGGTGATCGCCAGCCACGCTTTTACTTGGCCGACGCGCTCGGCATTCATCGCCAGTACGCCCATGCCAAAGGTGAAGCTACTGAACAGCAGCAGGAAGGTTTCCACCAGCACAAAGGGCAGCTCAAAAATATCTGCCGCCGTTGGCCCGGCGGCCGTGCCTTTCATCAGCACGGCGTAGGTGGCAAACAGTGACCCAAAGATCACCAGGTCACTCATCAAGTAGACCCAGAAGCCAAATACTTTCGTGCCGGTCGCGTCGTGGTGCTCATGGGGCTCGGACGCGGCGCCATGATGTAGGGTATCGGTGGCCATTACGCGCGTGTCTCCACATAGTTGGTCTGTTCACGGTCAGACGCTGCGCTGCTCGGCGCAGACGTTTTGCGCTTTTCGTGCGCGCGCTCGATGCGCGCCACTTCGGCAGCGGGCACGTAGTAGTCGATATCTTCGTTGAATACACGGGCGATGAAACTGACGACGACGCCCAATGCACCCACGGCTGCCAGCCACCAGATATGCCACACCAGCGCAAAGCCTAGAATCAGCGCGAAGAAGCTAATCACCGGACCCGCCACGGTATTGCGCGGCATGTGAATATCGGTGTAGGGCGCTTCGTCCAACTGCTCGTTGCTACGCTGCTTTTGCGACCAGAAGCTGTCGATGTCGCCGACTTCCGGCAGGCGCGCGAAGTTGTAGAACGGTGCAGGCGACGAGGTGGACCACTCCAGCGTGCGGCCATCCCAGGGGTCGCCGGTCAGATCTGCATTCAGCTTGCGGTCACGGATACTGACCCAGAACTGAATGATGGTGCAGGCAATCCCCATCATGATGATCACGGCACCTACCCAGGCCAGAATCATCCAGGGTTGCCACTCAGGATTGGCGTAGGACTGCATGCGACGCACGGCACCGAAGAAGCTCAGCACGTAAAGCGGCATGAACGCGACGTAGAAACCGATGAACCAGCACCAGAACGAGCGCTTTCCCCACTTCTCGCTCAGCGTGAAGCCGAACGCTTTCGGGAACCAGTAGGTCAGGCCCGCCATCATACCGAACACCACGCCGCCGATGATGACGTTGTGGAAGTGAGCAATCACGAACAGACTGTTGTGCAGGACGAAGTTGGCTGCTGGCAGCGCCAGCATCACGCCGGTCATGCCGCCCAGGGTAAAGGTGATGATGAACCCCAGGGTCCATAGCACCGGCGAGGTCAGCTCCAGGCTGCCGCGGAAGATGGTGAACAGCCAGTTGAACACTTTCACCCCGGTGGGGATGGCAATGATCATGGTCATGATGCCGAAGAAGGCATTGACGTTGGCACCGGCCCCCATGGTGAAGAAGTGGTGCAACCAGACGATGAACGACAGCAGCGTAATGGCCACCGTGGCCCACACCATGGTTTTGTAACCAAACAGTCGCTTGCGGGCGAAGGTGGCGATGACTTCAGAGAACACGCCAAAGGCCGGCAGAATCAGAATGTACACTTCCGGGTGACCCCATGCCCAAATGAGGTTGACGTACATCATCATGTTGCCGCCAAAGTCATTGGTGAAGAAGTGCATACCGAAGTAGCGGTCAAGGGTTAACAGCGCGATGGTCGCGGTCAGAATCGGGAAAGAGGCAATGATGAGGACGTTGGCGCACAGCGACGTCCAGGTAAAAATCGGCATGCGGAACAGGGTCATGCCTTTGGTGCGCATTTTCAGAATGGTAACGAAGAAGTTGATGCCGGTGAGCGTCGTGCCTATCCCGGATATTTGCAGTGCCCATATCCAGTAATCAACCCCCACCCCAGGGCTAAACTCTATCCCCGATAAAGGCGCATAAGCGAGCCAGCCGGTTTTGGCGAACTCCCCTACCACGAGGGAAATATTGACCAAAATCGCCGACACGGCGAACAGCCAGAAACTCAGGTTATTCAAAAACGGGAAAGCAACGTCGCGGGCGCCGATTTGCAGCGGCACCACCAGGTTCATCAGGCCGATGACCATGGGCATCGCAACGAAGAAGATCATGATTACGCCGTGGGCGGTAAAGATCTGATCGTAGTGTTCAGGAGGGAGATAACCAGCAGCCCCACCGGCCGCCATGGCCAACTGGGTACGCATCATAATCGCATCGGCAAAGCCGCGAAGCAGCATCACCAAGGCCACCACAAAGTACATAATGCCGAGCTTTTTGTGGTCAACGGAGGTAAACCACTCGTTCCACAGCCAGCCCCACTTACGGTAATACGTCAATGCGCCAAGTAGCGCGGCACCCCCGATCGCCATAAAGGCAGCAACGACCATAATGATCGGTTCGTGATACGGAATTGCTTCTAACGTGAGTTTTCCAAACATGCTTAACCCCCCGCTTCAACGCTTGTGGGATGGCCGCCCATGGCGTGGTCATCACCTGCATGCTGATTGGTAACGTGGCCGATCGCGGCCTGCTGTTGAGAAGCGCTGGCGCTCTCTAGCTCGCTGGATTCACCGTGACTTTCGTGGGCATCGCTGATGGCATCACCGTGGCTTGCATGACCGCCGTGCCCGCTGCCGTCACCACCGTGGAAGCTGCTGACAACCGACTCATACAGCTCGGGCGTGACCGCCGAGAAGTACTCCACCGGGTGGTATTCACTCGGCTCTGCCAGGGCGTTGTAGCCTTCAGGGAAGGTAAGGGTGTCATCGGCTGCGCGCACGTTTTCCACCCAGGCATCGAATTCCGCCGGAGAGGTGACGTGGGCATCGAAGGTCATCCCAGAGAAGCCAGCGCCGCTGTAGTTGGTGGAACGGCCGGGGTAGACGCCCTCTTCGTCGGCAATCAGGTGAACGTCGTTATCCATGCCCGCCATGGCGTAAATCTGGCTGCCTAAACGTGGAATGAAGAACGCGTTCATTACCGAGCCAGAACTCACTCGGAAGCGCACTGGGGTATCTACCGGGAACGCCAGTTCATTGACGCTAGCAATGCCCTGTTCGGGGTAGATGAACAGCCACTTCCAATCCAGCGCCACGGCTTGAATCTCCATGGGCGCCACGTCGCTCTCAAGCGGTTTGTGGGGGTCTAGGCTGTGGGAGGTTTTCCAGGTGAGGAACGCCAGAACGGCAATGATCAAGCAGGGAACGGTCCAAACGGCCGCTTCGATGGCATTGGAGTGCGCCCAGTCCGGCAGATACTTGGCAACGCTATTGCTGCGCCGGTAGCGCCAGCCAAACAGTAGCGTCATCACAATCACCGGAATGACCACAATCAGCATCAGCCCAAAGGAGGTCAGAATCAGCGAGCGCTGCTCAACGCCAATCTGCCCCTTGGGATCCAGCAATGCAGAACTGCAGCCCGTTAACAGCAAGCACAATACGGCGAGCACAAAAGTGCCTCGCCTGCGCCAGTGGGTAGGTAGTTGCATGGTGTGATCTCATCAGAGAGTTGTCTAAAACAGCCCACTATCTAGCCGACTAAATAGCCAGCTAAGTAGCAAGCTAACTATCACCCCATACTTTTCCCAGAACAGTGAGCGCAACTGCGTTGCTCCGGGAAAAATATGCGCCACCTTATGGGGTTAGTGGCGAGCCTTGGCCGTGCACCTTGCGTGCATCAACTAAGACGAAAGTATTTTCTATTGATCTGGGTCAATCAGAAAGAGACGTTATGCCGCACCCTGCGCACCCGTTTGGGCACAGGATACAGGGCACTGGGGAGTAGTGGCTGAGGAGTGGCTGTTGTTAGGCGAGCGAGATGCTTAGCGTGGGCAGCGGGTGGCGCTCTAACAAGCCGGGGGTACGCTCATCGTCGGTGACGACAATATCGAAATCCTCCAGCGAAGCAAAATAGGCCGGACGCACCACGCCAAACTTGCTGGCATCGACAATCAACAGCCGCTGCATCGCGGTGGCAATCGCCGCCTGTTTAGGCCCAACTTCATGAAAATGGAAGCAGCTCACGCCTCGCTCGCAATCCACCCCAGCAGCGGAAATCAGCGCTTTATTGATGCCCAAACGCTCGATGGCCGCGCCCATACCGTCGCTACCAAACGATTGAGAGGACGCGTAGAAAAGCCCACCTAGCAATACGAGGCGCACATTGGGCAGCCCAGCGACGGCGTTGGCTACGTTGAGGGCATAGGTCACCACGGTTAGCTCTCGGAAACGACTAAGCTGACCCAGCAGTGGAATGAGCGTGGAGCCGCAGTCGATAAACAGCGTATCGCCCTCTTCGATGAAGCTGGCCGCGCGCTGGCAAAGGCGCTGTTTGACCTGATAGTGGCTCGATTGCTGCTCAGTAAGGTCGTATACCGGCGTCACGCCGGGGCAGCTTGCCATCACTAGCCGCCCACCCAGCAGGCTAATGGCTGAAGGTTGCGTTGAAAGATCCCGACGAATGGTCATTTCGGAGACTCCGCACAGCTCGGCGGCATCGCGAAGATGCAGTGTTCCCCCGCTAGCCAACGCTTCTTGCAACATCGCCATGCGCTGTGCGCTCCGGTCATTCATAGCAGGCATCTCCTTATGATGCATGTTGTTATCGATGTTAGACCCAACTGGGCTACCTATGCTGCGTCAGCCCCTTACTGATTTCCACTGCGACACAGCGTTAGACTCCGCCATGATGCGCTTATCACATTTAAACAGCGTTGATGTGACAATGCTTGCAAATCAACGTTAAAAAAATAACACTCAATGTTATAATTTTAACATTACGCCAGCCTACACGACCCACAACGTCGGTACGCCAGTTGCTCTGGTACCGTAATATAACCCTGTTGAGGCTTCCATGACTGCTTTATCCCACTCTCGTTCTTCTTCGTTCGTCACGCTTGGCGCTGGCGTTTTACTGACAAGTGCTGCCTTGGCAACTCCAGCGTTTGCCGACGATGCCGAGCCGCAAACCCTCGACCGTCTGTGGTCGTTTGCCAACGTTTCAGTCAACTACCTGGACTGGTCGAACGGCACCGAAGCGCGCACTGCTAGCAACGCAGCGAAAAGCGACTTTACGTATGTTGAAATCGAAGGCGGCGTTGGCTTTAGCTGGGGCGAATTTTACGGCTTCTTCGATTTCGAGAACCCCACTAACGATCAGTTCGACCAAGCCAGTGGCGGTAAAGACAACTTCCGTACCTCCGGCCAAGTGACCTCGCACATCTACCTGGGTGACAGCCCACTTTCGCTGTACGCCCACCTGTACGATTTCCGCGACTACGGCTATGAACTTCGCGAGCAAGACCAAATTCTGGGTCTTGGCTACCGCACCACGTTCGATAACGGCCTATGGTTCAAACCGTTCATCGGCGCCGCGCGGGTACAGAGCAATAGCTACACTGGCATGAACGGCTTTATGGCTGGCTGGGTCGCGGGCTACGACTTCACCGCTCTGAACCAAAACTTCAGCGTCACCAACTGGCACGAGCAGACCTTCGGCCGTGATGACGAGTACCTGACCCAGAACTACGTGGGCGATAAAGCAGGCAGCGTAGGTACCAACGGCGCACTGAGCCTGTGGTGGCACCCGTCTGATCTGATCACCACGGGCGTGCAGTACCGCTACTCAGAGAATAAACTGGGTACCCCGGACGCTTACCAAAATGCGATGATCTACTCAGTTAAGTTGAACTTGCTGTAATCGCTCCCACTCCTCACGATCCGAAGGTACTCCCATGACCCTCATCATGAGCTTGGTTGGTATGGTCACCCTGGTGGCCATCGCCCTAATCTTCTCTTATGACCGCAAGTCGATTCGGCTGCGCACCGTACTGGGTGCTTTTGCTATCCAGGCCGGTATCGGTGCATTCGTGCTCTACGTGCCGTTCGGCCAGGCGGTGCTGCAAACCATTTCCGCCGGTGTTAGCCAGGTACTGGTGTTTGCTAACGACGGTATCGGCTTCCTGTTTGGCGGCCTAGCCGATGTGGAAAACGTCGGCTTTGTCTTTGCTATCAAAGTACTGCCGGTCATCATCTTCTTCTCGTCGCTGATTGCCGTGCTCTACTACCTAGGCATCATGCAGTGGGTCATTCGGATTCTGGGCGGCGCACTGCAAAAAGCACTGGGCACCTCGCGCACCGAATCGCTCTCTGCGACCGCCAATATCTTCGTGGGCCAAACCGAGGCTCCGCTTGTCGTACGCCCATTTATTGCCCGCATGACGCCTTCGCAGCTATTTGCGGTGATGTGTGGCGGCTTAGCCTCGGTAGCCGGTTCCGTTCTAGCAGGCTACGCAGCGCTGGGCATTCCCATGGAGTATCTGGTGGCGGCCTCGTTCATGGCGGCGCCTGGCGGCCTGCTGTTCGCCAAGCTGATCATGCCGGAAACCCAGAACGTGGAAGATAGCGACAGCGTTTCCAAGGTCGATGAAGAGCTGAAAGAGCAGGACGACAAGCCTACCAACGTACTGGATGCCGCGGCGTCCGGCGCGACCTCCGGCCTGATGCTGGCGGCCAACGTGGGTGCCATGCTGCTGGCGTTCATCGGCTTGATCGCGCTGATCAACGGCATTTTAGGCGGCGTTGGCGGCTGGTTCGGCTTTGAATCGCTGAGCCTCGAGCTGATTCTCGGCTGGCTGTTTGCGCCGCTGGCGTTCCTGCTCGGCGTGCCGTGGGAAGAGGCAACGCTGGCAGGTTCTTTCATCGGCCAAAAGCTGGTGGTCAACGAGTTCGTGGCCTATATCAACCTCGCTCCCTATATCGATGGGGAACAGGTGGTGGCGGCGACGGGTCAACTGATGACCCCGCACACCATGGCGATTCTCTCCTTTGCGCTATGTGGCTTTGCCAACCTGTCGTCCATTGCGATTCTGCTGGGCGGCCTGGGTAGCATTGCGCCCACGCGCCGCAAAGAGATTGCCCGCTTCGGTGTGAAAGCCGTATTGGCCGGTACGCTCTCTAACTTGATGTCGGCATCCATTGCTGGCTTCTTTATTGCGCTTGGCAACCTGACGGCTTAACGCAGCGAGCACCACACCATTCAACGGGCGCTGCTATGTTTTCGCAGTGCCCGTTTTGTCTTTTATCGATTTGCGAGAATTTCATGAACGCGACTGCCTTCCCCCAGCTCACTCAAGCCCAACTCACCCAAGCCGCTCGCCAAGCGTTGACGCTGATGGATTTGACCAGCCTGAACGACAGCGACACCGACAGCGTGATCGAAGCGCTGTGCCAGCAGGTGAAGACGCCGTTCGGCAACCCGGCGGCGGTGTGCGTTTATCCGCAGTTCATCGTCACCGCTGCCCGCGCGCTCAGCGCCCACAAGCTGGAGAGCCAAGTCAAGATCGCCACGGTCACCAACTTCCCCCACGGCGGCGACGATATCATGGGCGCTGCCCGTGAAACCCGCGAAGCCGTGGCGTCTGGCGCTCACGAAGTCGACGTAGTGTTTCCCTACCGCGCCTTAATGGCAGGCGATGAAGAGACCGGCCGCGAGCTGGTAGAAATGTGTAAAGCCGCCTGCGGCGGACAAGCCCAGCTAAAAGTCATCATCGAATCTGGCGAACTCAAAGAGCCTGCGCTTATCCAACGCGCTAGCGAGCTGGCCATCGAAGGTGGCGCGGACTTTATCAAAACTTCCACCGGTAAAGTACCGGTCAACGCTACCCTGGAAGCCGCCGAGATCATGCTAAAAGCCATCAAAGCCAGCGGTAAAAATGTCGGTTTCAAAGCCGCTGGTGGCGTTCGCACCGCCGAAGAAGCGGCCCAGTACCTGGCGCTGGCTGCCGACATCATGGGCCCGCAGTGGGTGACGCCCGAGCACTTCCGGTTCGGTGCATCCAGCCTGCTGAATAACTTATTGAACACGCTAAACGGCAATGCCGATGCCGCGACCAATGGAGGCTACTAAATGTCGTCAAACGCATCTCACCACGCCCTGCTTCCCCAAGAACTGATTCGCCTGAAGCGCGACGGCCAGCCGCTTCCCGCTGAAGAGATCAAAGCCTTCGTACAGGGCATCGCCGACGACCGCATCAGCGACGCGCAGATTGGCGCCTTCACCATGTCGGTGTTTTTAAACGGCATGAGCCGCGAAGAAGTCGTGGCATTGACCACCGCGACGCGCGATTCTGGCCACGTGATGCAGTGGGATTCCCTCAACCTGCCCGGCCCGATTGTAGACAAACACTCCACCGGCGGCGTGGGTGACCTGGTATCGCTGGTGTTAGGCCCTTGGGTCGCCGCCTGCGGCGCGTTTGTGCCGATGATTTCTGGCCGTGGCCTGGGCCACACCGGCGGCACGCTGGACAAGCTGGAATCAATCCCCGGTTACGACCCCTACCCCGCGCCCGAGCGCTTCAGCGAGGTCGTAAAATCCACCGGCGTTGCGATCATCGGCCAAACCGGCAACCTCGCCCCGGCGGATAAACGCATCTACGGCGTGCGTGATGTCACCGCCACCGTGGAATCCATTCCGCTGATTACCGCTTCCATCCTGGGTAAAAAGCTGGCCTCTGGCCTGGACGCCCTGGTCATGGACGTCAAAGTGGGCAGCGGCGCGTTCATGCCCACCCCGGAAAAGTCCCGCGAACTGGCCAAAAGCATCGCCAACGTGGCCACCCAGGCAGGCACACCCACCACCGCCCTGCTCACCGACATGAGCCAGCCACTGGCCCCGTGTGCCGGTAACGCGGTGGAGATCGTCGAAACCCTGGCGCTGCTGCGCGGCGAGCGAGCCAACAGCCGCGTGATGCAGGTCACCCGCGAACTCGCCGTCGAGATGCTGATGGCGGGCAAACTGGTGGCTAACCGCGAAGAAGCCCTTACCAAGCTGGACAAAGCGCTCACCTCCGGCGCGGCGGCGGAAGTCTTCGCCCGCATGGTGCGCGAACTGGGCGGCCCCGCCGACTTCATGGAGCGCTCGGACAGCTACCTGGCCACCGCCCCGGTGACTCAAGCGGTGTATCCCGAGCAGAGCGGCATCGTCCAGCGCTTCGATACCCGCGCCGTGGGCATGAGCGTGGTGGAACTGGGCGGCGGTCGCCTGCGTAACGACGCCAGCGTCGACCACAGCGTCGGGTTTAGCGATATCGTCGAAATCGGCGACCGCGTGGATAGCCAGCGCCCGCTGGCCATCGTCCACGCCCGCACCGAAGAGGCCGCCGCCCGTGCCGCCGCCCAGCTACGCGCGGCGGTCACCGTCGGCGACGCCGAGGCCACCGCCGACACCCTGCTGCAAGAGACCTTCCGAGGAGAAGCCTAATGCGTCGTGCCATCGTCTTAGTTCTGGACTCTTTTGGAATCGGTAGCGCGCCGGACGCCGCTACCTTTGGCGACCAGGGTGCCGACACTCTAGGCCACATCGCCGCTGCTTGCGCCCGTGGCGAAGCGGATACCGCCGAGCGTTCCGGCCCGTTGAAGCTCCCCAATATGGCCGCTCTCGGCCTGTTCCACGCCCACCGGGATGCCACCGGTAGCGTGGCGGAAGGCGTCAGCCTGCCCGAGCAGTTGAACGGCGCTTACGCCCACGCCAAAGAGATCTCCAGCGGGAAAGACACCCCTTCCGGCCACTGGGAAATTGCCGGTGTGCCGGTGCGCTTTGACTGGGGCTACTTCCTCGATAAAACCAACAGTTTCCCCCTGGAGCTGCTGGATGCCATCGTTCAAGAGGCGGATTTAACGGGCGTGATCGGCAACTGCCACGCCTCAGGCACCGAGATTATTGCCCGCCTGGGCGAAGAGCATATCGCCACCGGCAAACCGATCGTGTACACCTCGGCCGACTCCGTGTTCCAGATTGCCGCCCACGAAGAGCACTTTGGCCTAGAGCGCCTCTACGCGCTGTGTGAAACCGTGCGTGAACTGCTGGAGCCCTACAACATTGGCCGTGTAATCGCCCGCCCGTTTATCGGCGACGACCGTGAAAGCTTTGCCCGCACCGGCAATCGCCGCGACTACAGCGTTGAGCCGCCCAGCCCCACCGTGCTGCAAAAGCTTGCCGACGCCGGTGGTGAAGTGGTGTCGATTGGCAAGATCGCCGACATCTACGCCCACTGCGGCATTACCCACAAGGTCAAAGCCAGCGGCCACGATGCCCTGATGGATGCCACCCTGGCGGAAGTCGCGCGCACCGCCAACGAGACCAGCGACCGCCCGACCATGATCATGACCAACTTCGTGGATTTCGATTCGGTCTACGGCCATCGCCGGGACGTACCGGGCTACGCCGCCGCGCTGGAGCACTTCGATGCCCGCCTGCCGGAGCTGCTCGCCGCCCTCAATGACGACGACCTGCTGCTGCTCACCGCCGACCACGGCTGCGACCCCAGTTGGGAAGGCACCGAGCACACCCGCGAATACGTGCCGATCATGGTACGCGGCGCAGGTTTCGCCCCCGGCCCGCTGGGCGAGCGCGGCACCTTCGCCGACATTGGCCAAACCCTGGCCGACTTCTTCACGCTCGAGGCGATGGCCGACGGCGACAGCTTTTTGACCAAAGCGGCGTAAAGGCCAGTCAACCATTATTAGCACGCATGTTTACGTGTACCGCCAGAATCAGCCCGTAGCGGGGGTCTTTCGCCATGGATGGCGAAAGTAGCGCCCAGGGAAGGGTTTACAGCGCCCCCGCCTAGGGTTGTTCTGGCTACTAACTTCAATCAGAGGAGTTCTCCATGGCTACCCCCCATATCAATGCCGAAAAAGGCGATTTCGCCGATACCGTTCTGATGCCCGGCGACCCGCTGCGCGCCAAGTACATCGCCGACACTTACCTGGAGAACGTGCGCCAGGTGAACGACGTGCGCAATATGTTCGGCTACACCGGCACCTACAAAGGCCGCGAGATTTCCGTCATGGGCCACGGCATGGGTATTCCTTCCGTGTCCATTTACGCCAAAGAGCTGATTACCGATTACGGCGTGAAGTCGATCATTCGCGTGGGCTCCTGCGGCGCGGTACGCGACGATGTCAACGTGCGCGACGTAGTGATTGGGCTGGGTGCCAGCACCGACTCCAAAGTGAACCGCATGCGCTTCAATGACCACGACCTGGCCGCCATTGCCGACTTCGAGCTGGCCAGCCACGCCGTGGCGGCCGCCAAAGCGCAGAACGTCGCCGTGAAAGTCGGCAACATCTTCTCGGCGGACCTGTTCTACAACCCGCAAACCGACATGGCTGAGCTGATGAAGCGCTACGGCATCCTCGGCGTCGAGATGGAAGCCGCAGGCCTGTACGGCGTGGCAGCTGAGTTCGGTGCCCGCGCACTGACCATCTGCACCGTGTCTGACCACATTCTGAAAGGCGACTCGCTCTCCAGCGCCGACCGTCAAACCACCTTCAACGACATGATGGTGATTGCGCTCGACACCGTTCT
>Ga0209644_1000178_pt1 | contig 16312 bp, 23 predicted proteins | sample ETNvirome_2_1000_FD_184069 | JGI IMG/M metagenome (GOLD analysis project Ga0209644, IMG submission 184069) | Marine viral communities from the Pacific Ocean - ETNP_2_1000 (SPAdes) (version 2) | ecosystem: Environmental > Aquatic > Marine > Oceanic | place: Pacific Ocean | collected 2013-06-22 | reverse complement strand
GTTGACTCAACGCTGTGTGTAGCACTTGTAATGCTCTCTATTTGTGAATAAGCAGATAAATAACCTGTCGTAGTAATATTACCACTAGAGTCAATATCTAAATTAGTTGTAATAGCCCCTGTTCCAGAAGCCTTGCTGATTTGTTCAAATCCGCCTTCTGATCTAACTGGACCATTAAATGTTGTATTAGCCATTATTTTCCTCCTAAGGAAAAAACTCTATCATCTTGGCAAGTCTGCTAGGGCAGTTGATAGAGAAATTAATAATATCCCTAGATAAAAAAAAGGAGACCCCCTAAGAGGTCTCCTTTAGATTTTACGAGCTACCAGCCGATCCGAAAATACCAAGCGGATCAGATACTCCAAAGGAATATCTTTCTCTTGCTTTGTATCTTACGTTTCCAGTGTCAAAGTCACCATCCATGCTTGTAGTCATAGGACTTCTAACAAAATGTTTCATACCATCAGGTACATCTGTCGTGAGGAAGAAAGCATTAGTATCAGTTAAATAATGATTAACTGAATAGCCTTCTGGGATCACTCCATTTGTTTTGATAGCATTAACGTCATTGTCAGCCGTTCCTACTCTATAGTCGCTCTTTAAAAGCCTAGTTGCTACAAACTGAAGATCAGTCGGTATTATAAGCTTTCTAGGTCTAGCTGCAATTTTAAGACCTCTTTCATCAGTCCATTTGCTGATTTGAATAACTGCATCTTCTAAAGATGTTTCATTCAAGTCTGCTGCTGATGATGGGAGGTTGCTGTTAGTCCCTCCACTTACCAGTGGGTGAGAAGCACTAAATAAATAGACTCCATCTCCGCCAGTAAATGTAGCAAAACCACTATTTAATGGATAAGCCGCTTTAACTTGCTTAGTATAAGCCATTGCACGAGACAGTGCTTTGGTGTATCTACCAGAGAGAGAAACATAAAGGTTATCCTCCATTGCCTCCTCTGTGATTGAATACCCCAATGCTATAGTTTCGTGAGTGTAGCGAGCCACAAAAGATTCTTGTGCAGTATCATAACTGATCGCTGAACCTTCATCTTTTACTGGTGCTGCATTGAAACCTGATAACTTGAGTTCTTCCTCGAATGATCTCTCAGAGTTCTCTGTTACATAGATTTCCTCATGCTCATTTTCGTACTTAGCGTACTCTTCTCCAAACAGGGCATTAAGACCAGGAAGGAGTTGTTTTAGCTCTTGTGCTCTTGATATAGCTGCCATAACTTATCCCCCTTATCCTATACCAGTCGCTTGAAGCAACTGATGCCCGCCTGTACCGAAAGCGGATTGTGAATTGAATACTACTAATACATCTGTGTAAGCATCCCCAACAGCACTATCTGGACCATCAACAAAGTCAATGATTTTAACAGGTAATGTATTGGTTGTTGCTACAGTAGATATATCAACAGAGTTTTTACTTCTTCCAATCGCAGTTGATCCTGCAGTTTGCACTAAGGCACAGTTTTTACCAAGATCATCTTGGTCTGCTGCACCATCGCATTGCATTTGCAAAATAACAAACGGATCAGAAGCAACATACGCAACAATATCACTCGCAGCAGTTGATGCTGGAAAATATTGATTTGGCGTAAATTGGCTTGTAGTTGGATCAGTGTAAGCACACCCAAGAAATATTCCTATAGGGGTACAGGCTGTTGTGCCTGTATCTTTAGCTATAGTCGTATTAGGATTGTCGTCAGCCCACTTTACAATATCTCCATAAAATATAGAGGTGCCATAAGCACTTTTAATTTTGTAATGTGTAACCTTCGCATTGTATGCACAAGACACTAATGATCCAACAGGCAAAGCTCCGTGTGGAGTTGCACTTGCTGCCATAATTGTCTCCTTTTATAATTTAATATAAATTAATTAATATTAAGACTCTAAGAGTCTTTACCAAAAGTCGTTCTCGATTTCCTTTCAAATACTTGTTTAGGCATACGAGAATCGTTATCTTTTAAAAATATGTTATCTACAGATTCCATTTGAGTTTCAGCTATGTCGCTGAAATGTTTGTTTCTTGCTTCCGCAGTTTCCTTAGGCATCTTGCATAATAACTGTCCACCAATCTCTACATTTCCTTTCTTAGCCCAGTCTGAATTATGATCCATCATGTGTATTTGAAGTTCTGGATGATCCTCTAATTTACAAGGAGTCCAGCCTTCTCTAAACCTTTTGGATACGTTTGGATTATCAGATTGTCCCAGAAGGGATGTTCTAATATATCTAAACACATAACCTTCCTGTGGCTCTGGTGTAGGTAGGTTGGTAGGATTTTCCCAACTTGCTGTTCGTTGGGCAGCCTCTCGGCTATCTAACCCTCTAGGGGTACGCTCTTGGTTTTCAGAAGAGTTCTCAGCAGAACTTTCTTCCACTTTATCTATAGTGTTTTCTTTCTCTGCCATATTAAATCTCCTTTAATAGTTGATTAGCATACTGTTCTGGCGTTATCCCAAGTTGCCGAGCTACGCTCACTTGAGTTTTTGTCAGACGTATTTGCGTGGGTTTTTTGTTTCCGCTATCCCTCGTTGCGGATGCGACAACTGTTTGAGGTTGTCGTTTTGGAGTTCCTGTTTCAACCACCATTTCTGGCTCGTTTTCGACAGAAACACCGAAAAAGTTAGGAAATTGACTTCGCATAGCCTTGTCAACTTCTCCATAGTATTCTTGAGACTTCGATGCAGGATCAATTCCTTTGGCTACTAAAGATTGATCTATATACATAGCATATGAAGTCATTTCTCTTTGAATTGGCTCAGTCCCCATAAACCAGGGATTCTTCTGTGACCAATCGTGCATATCAGGGTCTACCTGCTGCTGAGTTGGTTGCACAGGTGGCATGTTCTGTAAAATCTGGCTTTGTACTTGTTGTGCCGTTGAACCAGCCTGCTGTTCTGCCAATGTTGCTTTTGAAAGCAGTTCCTGAGCTTTTGTCATAGCGTCAGAATCGCCTTCTTCATAAGCTTTTTTAAACTGTGCTTGAGCATTATGTTTAGCCCATAAAGCATTGTTATAGGCAGTTTTATTTAAAACATTACCGCCTTGATCTACCATTGTCTGCAAGCGTTGATTTTCTTGCAACAATGTCTGGAGCCTAGTTACTGCTTCTTTTGATTCTCTAGCAGCAGATTCTTTGGCTCTACGTTCTTCGTGGTATTCATATTTAATCTGATTGATTCGATCTGCAGCTCTTTTACTATAATCAGCTATTTCTTGATCTACTTCATCATCATCAACTTTTACATCAGATTCTTTAGATTTTTTTGGTCTCTTATCTTCTTCTGGAGTATCGTCTACAATCTCCACTTCTAAATCTTCTGGGACTTTTGAATTTATTTCTACCTGCTGCCCAAAAAACTTTTCTTCCTGCGTTTGAGGTGCTTCCGTTATCGTAGGCTCTTCATTTATTATTTCAGTATTTGATTCACTCATGCTCTAACTACTCCTGTAGGATCATCAACGACTGCTTCCACAGTATCGTCATTAATTAAACGAAACTCTTGTCCATACATTTTCATACGAGTTCCTGAATAAGCACGAAAAATCACCCAGTCTCCTTTTTGGCACCACGCACCAGTAGGAAATCTATTGGGGTCTTTGTAACATTCAGAACCGAGTTTAAGAACGTAACCACATATATTGCTTACTTCCTCATCTCTTACAGTAGAAGTAGCTTTTAATATACCGCCTTCAGTTTTTTCATCTACTTCTGGCATAGCGACTAAGACTTTCCAGCCCTTAGGATCAGGTAGCTGGTTTTTAATAGACTCACTTACAACAGGATTATCTATACTGTCAGGTTCTGGTATATTCTTTAAAGCTTCTTTTCTACTCATATTGCACGACTTTGAGGAGTCGAGTTCCTATTTTTCAACGTGCTTTTGAACCCAGTCCAAAACTTCACGTTCTGCGAGGGCTACACCCTCGATTACGCCTGTCATTTTTTGATAGTCGCTATAATCTTTACAAGCTCCTGTCGAAACATGATCTGCGTGTTGATTCATAATATCACGAAACCTTTTTTTTAAAAACTCTGAAAGAGATAAACCCTCCATGTTTTTTGCTTGCTCTGTGATATTATTCGGCATTCTTATTGCTATCTTTCGCTATTTCTATTCCGATGTCAACCCCTTTAGCATAATCTTCTCTCGTTTGCTTATCTTTAAGTTGTTGTGCATCTAGCAAATCGCTAGCAATACGCTGTCCTACATTCATTCCAGCTATTTCTTCTTGTGATGAAATTCTTTCTTGTTCTAATTTTTCCCTGCTCGCTGCTTTCTGCGTTTCAAGCTGTATCTTAGCTTGTCCTTCTTGAGACTTACGCTGAACTTCTGATTCTTTAATATCAAGCTCTCTTTCCTTAGCTAATATTAATGGGTCTTTCTGTTGTTCCTCTATCCTATCTTGTTCCGCTTGAGCTTGTGATGTCATAGTAACCCTCTTCGCTGCTTCAGCTACTAATGAAGAAATACGTTTCTCCACATCGGCAGGCATTGGTTCACCTTCAGGGGGTAACTCTATACCCATTTCTCGTTCAACTTCTTTTCTAAACTGCATGGTTAAGTGCTCGTTTATATAAGCTGAAGCTGCAGCCATTATTGATGCTGCTGTGGGTGCCTGTTGAACCAGGTCCATAATCTCTGGATTTTCCTGGGCAGATACGAGAGTCTGAATATGAGCCTCGTGATCTTGAGAGGGGAAAGCCTGAACAGGAATACCATTAATAAGATTTTGAACTGCGGTTACTGGATCAACAGGATTTACTTCATCTTCTAGAGGAACTATGTCCTCAACATTCCTAATCCCCAAAACTTCTAGCATTTGTCTATGCAATTCTGGCAAGTTATACATCTCTGGTGCTTGTGCTGCTAATTGCATAGCAGCTTGATATTGCATAATTCTTTGTGCCATTGTTGCGGCATTGGGATCAGATACAGGCAATACATCCACTCTGTCATCAAAATCTTCTGCCTTAATAGACTCTTCTTCATCCATTTCATAAGGATAAGCAGGGTCAGTAAAATCTTTAATAATATTAACCAGTATGTCAAATTCTTTACGCATGGAAGCATGTAGTCTGGCTTGAACTGCACTCATCACTTTCATATTTCTTTCAAGCAATGCAAGTGTTGTGCCTACAGGAGCTTGATTATTCATATCCGATATTTTCATATCAGAGACACTGGCAAACCTTCTTCCTTCCTCTACAATATTTTGCAATAACTGATAGAGAGTTCCTGATGGTTCTTTGTAAGGTAAGAAAGTTATATTGTCTCGAATTGCACCGCCAGGTACATCTACATCTCTAAACTCACCAGGCATAATAGGGGAATCATCGCCTTTAATACGCAAGCCTCTTGCTTTCAAACCACCAGGAAGATTCGATAATGTTCCAGCATCCACCAGTTGTCTTAATATAGAGGTGGCTGATTTAGCTAAACCACCTACCATGTGGATTAAACCAAAGCCATAGAATCCTATTCCTGGTAAATACTGATAATGAACAAAGTGCATTCGCCTCACTTTCTGAGGATCATCCTCATAATAATTTCTACGAATACTTAAAACAATTCCGCTTGGGTAATCTATCGTAACAACATAAGGTAAACCTATACCTGTTTGGCTTCCTTCCCCATTCTCATCTTCATAACCTATTAAGTCCAAATCAACCTGCATTTCCAGAATGGTATGCCTTTCATCGTAATTAAAGGTGTTGTTTTCCCCTGTGATTTCATCGTATTTCTTTGCAATATCAGAATAATCAGGGCTGGATTCTGGAATTTCTACATCCCTGTAAAACCCATTAACCTGCATCTTCCTAACATCGTTGGAAGATTTACGCATAACATGGGTTGCTCTTTCGCAGGTTTCTAGATCACTGGCTCCATAATTAACCACCACATCTTCTGCAGGTGCAAAAATGGAGCGAGGTCTGCCCAAATTTGGGTCATAATATACTTTGCGGAACGCTGAACCTGCCAATGGCAATGAAAACAGCATCTTTTCTGTTTCGGTTCTATATTCCGTCATCTCGTAAGTAAGCAAGTAATTCAAATAATCTTGTACTCGTTGAGCTTGTTTTTCTTTATCTTCAGTTAGTTTGCCAACTATATTGGTTCTAACAGGTCCCTGTGCTGGAAACATTTCAGAGATGGCTTGAGATTGAAAACGAACTACCGCTTCTGTTAGCATAGGGTGAAATACGCCACAAGCACCTGCCCAGGGGGTTGTTCTTTCTTCTATTTTTAATCCCATTTGATCCAAGCCTTTAGTATAGGTTTCTTCCCATTCTTTTCTTGAATCCTTGTCCCCATTGTAAGAACTGATTAACTCATTCCCCAATTTATTGAGTTCATCTTCATCTATGTATTCGGCTAGATTAGAATTAAATTCACTTTCGCCTCTTTTGGTAGCACTGGGGTCAAAATCAATAATCATGCCGCCATCATCGGTTTCGATGGCTACGGAATCTGGATTTTCTACTATAATATCCAGTTCTTCTTCTGGTTCCTGTTCAACTGTTCCGTCTATCGGTGTTGCAGGTTGTCTTTCAATAGCCAATATAACTCCTAATAATAATTTGCGATGCGATTAGGTTCCAATGGTTCATCCTCTTCATCAGACTGCAATGGAATAAATCCCCCCTGTCTAAATCTTAATAGAGCTTGAGTCGTACTATCAACTAAATCATCATGCTCCATATTGGGAAAGCCAGCAAATTCTTCTATGACTTCCTCAGCCCAGGGTGTTTGTGGGGTCCAGACAACACCAGAAGCAAATAAGTCAGAAACTGCATTTACTCTTGATATTTTGTCGTTACCACGACTGGGCGTGTATTCTTGAACTGGGATACCCATTTGTCTTAGCTCAAATATAAGCGGCATTCCAGCAGCTTTCGCTTCAACAATGAAAGCATCGGGTTTATAAGCAAGATACTTTTCCATAGCCCTTTTTTTCAGATCAGGAAATTCTAATCTTTCCTTATAGGCATCAAGCAGTATCAAATTTGGGGCAAATTTACCTTCATCATTCTCTTTGTAAAAAACACCCCATGTTGTGCAAGCCGAAAAATCAGCTCGCTCATTCTTCATAAAAGCAGTATCCCAAGATTGTATTAAGAAATCGCATTTGGGCGGTTCTCTTCCTTCCCATACCTTCCACCAATCTCTTTTGACCAACGCACCCTCTTCGGAAGTAGGGTCTTGTTGGTACTGAGCCATCCATTTGCTATTGGGTAGCTCTGCTTTTAACGCATTTAATTCTTTTAAACTCCAAAATTCAGCCCACAATGGATTACCTGAGGGTAAAAGTGCAGGCAACTCAATGACTTCCCATTGATCGGCACCCCCTCGTTTAATGCTGGCATCCACTACTTGACCAGTAAGGTCTCTTTGATGCCATCTTGTCATTACTACTACGATTGCACCATTAGGTTGCAAACGCTGTCTGGGTCCTGAGGTATACCACTCGTAAGTGCGATTGAATATATTTATATCCGCACTGACTCCCTCTTGTTCCGAATGCGGATCATCAATCACTAACAGGTCAGCACCTTTACCAGTTACTGCACCGCCTACTCCTATCGCAAAATACTCTCCGCCTTTATTGGTGTTCCATCTTCCTGCTGCTTTGGAGTCTGCTTGCAATCTAACATCGGGGAAAATTTCCTGATATTCCTTGCTGGCTACCAAGTTCCTGACCTTCCTACCGAATCCAACCGCCAATTCAGCCGTGTGTGCAGTCTGAATAATCTTCTTATCTGGATACCGACCAAGAAACCAGGCTGGTAACAAATAGGATGCAAACTCACTCTTGGTGTGTCTGGGTGGCATGTTGATAATTAATCGCTTGAGATCGCCATGAATGACTTCCTCAAACGCCTCCGCCATAATTTCGTGATGTTTTCCGTGTATAAAGGCAGACCACATCTCGGTAACGAAACGCATAAAGCTATTTACACAATCATTTCTAGTATTAGACGATTGCAATTCTTTCAACAGCCCATAAAACTCACGCTTTTGATTATTGGGTAAGACCTTAATTTGATTTAATAGACTTCTATTCATTCCTGCATACTATGATATATATACTAAGTAGGTATACACCTTCTTAAAATAAAAACTTACTAAGTACATATAGGTAAACACTTACTAAGTATATACTGGGTATTAAGTAGATAAAGGGTATATCTACCTCTGGATTTTATCATTTTGCATGACTTCACAAAAAAATCAACTAAAACATTAAAAAATAATGAAAATATATTATAGGGGGGGGTATGGGACCCAAACGCTTTTCTATGAAAAAACATATATATATCTTACTTTAGTTGCTATCATTTTGCAATACATAGGGGGGGGTACATGAAAACTACTAATATCCTGAGCAGATCACTATGTATATATGATAGTCAGGTACTTGTGTCTGTGTATGGGGGGGTGGGGTCTGAAGGGGGAGCTGAAGTGGGGACAGGATTAGGTGGAGAAAAAATTTGACACGAATACAAAAGAGTGGTGTAGTAACTGGAGACTTCTATTCTGCGTCTGCTTGATCCAACAACTCATTTAGCTTCTCTTCAATCTCAGCCTCTATGGTTGCAGTGTCTCTGGCTTCCTTAGTCTCTATGACATCACTGAACAATGCTACGCTACGCCCTAGTAACTCTAATGCTCTCACTCTGCTAGCATCTGAATCAGCTTCTTGGCTCTCTTGGTATAGCTTCTCTATGACATAGTTCCTTGTCCTAAGCGATGATGCCACTACAGACACCTCCTTACGCTCTATAGCCTTCTGTATACTTAGGGCTATCTTAGGGCTAGCAACTAACTTGCTCGCTTCAACTTCACACCACTTAGGTATCTTGCCAGTCTTACTTAACTGTACGTCATAGACCTGTGCATATGCCTCCTTGTAAGAACCTAACTTTCCCTTCACGATCTCATTCACGAAGGCTCTCTGCTTTATGGTCAGCGATCCCAGATAGTCGGGTTCTTTAGCAACCAGTTTTAGCTCAGGCTTTTTGTCATCTTCCATAAAATATATTCTACTGGTCTAGGGAACTCAATACTATGCTCACAATCTGCTAGCTAATATGTTGTGTTCAATGATGTGCTGTGGTCTAATATAAATACCAATCTCTAGTTTCCTTATGGATTGGTTGAGGAAGAGCCAATAACTAAACTCCTCCAAGACGTTGTCCTAGAAGTAAGCATGGATGTCGATGTGCAAGCAAGCACCAAGCTGAATCCACAACGCAAAATAAAGTGGCTAGTAGAGTAGAGAGGCTTTAGCCTTGTTAGTGACAGTAACAGCGTGAGAGTGGGAGACCTTAAACAAGACTACCGAAATCTCTTAGGGAATCTTTGTGCGTGCTGTTTGCTAGCGTGCCAAATTGAAACTAAGAGGACTCTCCTCCGAGTCTGCGGATGTGTGTCCGCACTGATGATTGCGAAAGCATGAAACTCAGATGTTTAACTTGCATTTAAATTGGAGGATTTTTATGAGTGCATTTTTAGTAAATGAAAACCATATCGCTGAACTGGTCAAAGGTTATTACAAGCATGAGAAATACGACAGTGGTTCTTGGAGTAATCCATCTACTGACAAAGAGATAGACCTCAACACCTTAGCGTTTGAGAGCCAACCCATAGCGGTTGCTTTCTTTTTGGCTTGGGCGAACTGTGAAAGTATCAGAGCAAGGTATGGAGAAGAGTCAGAATTAATGGCTCTAACAGAAATTGCCAGGAGTAATTATTGTGCCGATGTTGTAACAGCAACTAGAGACAATAAAGATGCTGATTTAAGTTTGTCTGAACTGGTAATGATGTGTGGTTGTCTTGAGTATCAATCTCGTGAGGTTGATAATTATTACAACTCGAATCAGTTCCACATTCTGAATAAAATAAGGCAGTGCTTTACTTCTAATTTGGTAGCGGACTCTCTAAAGGAGGGCGAAACCACTTGGGAGTATGTAGCTTAACCAACTGAAGAGTCTGTGAAATTCAGACGAAACTAGATCACATAAAGTGGTCTAGTCTTGGTAATTAAATATGGAGGAAACATGGTAAAACCACATAACTTAAATAAAGAAACCTTAGAAAACAACATTGCTTTATTGGCTCAAGCTGAAGAACTACTTCTAGAAGTTAGGTCTACACTAAACAATAATTCTAGTGTGTGTGAAGGTTGCAATAAGACTACTTGGGAGTCTTGGGAAGAGCATATAAATTATGACAGCGTAAAAGGAACTTTATACAAAATAAGAAAACACTTAGAGTTATTTGAAGGTTGGCTTAAACGAGACTTTACATGAGCAATTAAGCATTTATCTTTAAGACTGAAACCAACTGAAGAGCCTGTGAAACTCAGGCGAAACTAGATCGTGGGTGCAGATGCACCCATAGCTTTTTCAAGCTTACCTTCCATAAGACCGAAAACGTCTGACAAAACTAGGGAGGCGGTCTAGTCTTGGTAATTAAATATGGAGGAAAATATGAAATTAACCAAAGAAGAGGTTGAAGAACTTATCTCAAATGTTGATATGAATTTGAGCAAGGTTCGAGGTCTTGCTGATTTTTCCAACTCCTATCTTTCTGTCAATAAAGATGGAACGCTGAGAAAGAACAGCAGTTATACCTATGAAATGGTAGCTGAAGCAAAAGAGAGAAAGGCTTTTCTTGAAGGCTTATTTAATAAGTTAACTGACTATCAGATTCTGGATGCTATGGGTTTAACAATGGCACAAGAAAAACCAACTGATGATTAGCTGAGATGCTATGAAACTGGATAAGCAATTATCCAGTATTGGTGCTAGCAATTCTGCTAGCTATCTAACATAAAATTTTGGAGGAAATAATTATGTATTTAGATATTTATGAAAAAAGAAAGTATACGCAAAATCTTGGAAAAAAATGGAGAAGTGAAGTCAAGGACAATGATGATTTTGTTCTTGGTAGTTTTGAGGCTTCCGACATGATTCCCTCATTACATTCTTTTATTGCTTTTTTGGAAGCTAAAAAAGATTCTTTAGCTTATACAATTAAAGATAGAATTGAAGCTATTGATGAAAGTATAGAGTTTGAAAAATCAATTTTAAAAGACCTTAAAGATAACCCAAATTGCTTTAAGTCTTAAACCAACTGAAGAGCCTGTGAAACTCAGGCGAAACTAGATCACATAAACTTGCGAAAGTGTTCCTTATACTTTCGTAGTGGTCTAGTATTGGTGCTAACTATCCTGTTAGCAATCTAACTTGAAACATAAATTTTGGAGGAAATAATTATGAAACCAAGTCAAGCATTACAGATTATGAAATCTGTACTAAAGGGTGGGAACACTCCCTTCTTATTAGGTGGTACTGGTATCGGTAAATCAGCAGTGGTTAAAGAACTCGCTGAGATTCTAGCTGATAAGAAAGAAATACTGAAAGATGGTATAGGCAATCTGACTGACAATATAAAACCGACTAAAAAACAATTCGGCTTTATTGATTTTAGATTGTCTCTATATGAATCGGTTGATCTAGGGGGTCTCCCATATATTGATGATGCAGGCGGTCAGAAGAGAGCCTTCTTAGGTAACTTGCCAGTGCAAGGCGAGGGTCTATTGTTCTTTGACGAATATGCTCAGGCACATCCATCTGTTCAAGCGGTGGTGGGTCAGCTTATTTATGAGAAGAGACTAGGCGAATATCTTATGCCTAAAGGTTGGAAGATGGTCTGTGCAGGGAATAGAGCCTCAGATAGAGCAGGGTCAAATAAATTGCCCTCTCATGTTGTCGGTAGATGTTCCTTAATCAACTTTGAACATGACACTAATGATTGGTTAGCGTGGGCGGTCAAAAATAACGTTCATGCTGACATACTAGGATTTATCCAGTATCAGCCTGAGTGGTTGAATGTCTTTGATGCAAAGATAGTCACTCCTCAGCCATCGCCTAGATCATGGACAAGGTTGAGTGACACCTTGAAAACTAACCCTCCTAAAGAACTGTTACAGATGCTTTCTGAAACAGACTTAGGGGAAACAGGAGCCATTGAATTTATGTCTTTTGTTTCTCTCAAGGAGGATGTTCCTAGCCTTGATGATATTGTTGAGGGTAGGGAGGTTGAGGTGGTAGACGAAAGTGGATTGATGTATGCGACTGTTGTTGCTTTAGTCACTGTCCTAAAAGAAGCTTCTGCTTCTAAGGTCGGAGATTATTTTGAAAACAGTCTTGCTTATATCAAGAAGTTTCCAACACCTGAGTTTTCGATCTTCTATGTAAGGTCAATCGTCAATGCCAGACCAGAACTTCTTGAAACCTCTACGTTCTCAGAATTTAAAGTAGAGAATCAAGAACTCGAAGTCTAAACAGGCATCCTTAGAAGTTTTTGCAGGAGGGGGATAATATTATTTACTAGTATATAATTCCTCCTCCTCAGAGACTTTTCTTCCTCAGAACCTGAAGATTTCTCATCTATTTCTGTATCGAGATGTGTGTCTCGACTGATGATTACGAAAGTATGAAACAGAATTTTATCTAATTTAATTGGAGGATTATTATGGATAAAAATTTAACTAATACTTTATCCGAGAATGCTACGTTGGTTCGCCTTACTGCGAAACATCCTAGCGGACTCAAAGTGGATAAAGAATTAAGAAGTAATTTAGCGGAGGATAACTCAGTTACTAATGCTAAATTGTTGCAGGTTTCTAAACATATATTTGGAACTGATGTGAATAAATATTTTCGCAGGATTCTAAATGAGTTTAGACATCGTTTTTACTATCCCTTAACTGTGGCTTGGAGCGACAACTCTACAGATGATTTTGGTCATACTGTTAGTGGTTGGCGACTCTGCCCTAATACCAACTTGGAGCAACTTCAATCAGAAGTGGATAATGCTAAGACTGATTACTTTAAAGAAGTAAAACATTTCTTAGACAATTATCCTGACATGGTTGCAGGTGCGAAGGGGAACTTAGGGGAAACATTCAAGGAAGAGGATTATCCTACTGTGGAAAGACTGAAAGCTAAATTCAGATTTGAATTTGAAATGACTGTCGTTCCTCAGATTGGGGATGATATTCGATTGAATGTCTCTGAAAAACTCAGGAAGAGGATAGAAAATGATGCGGTTAAAAGAGCCAACAATAATATCAAGAGTGTCTTTAAGACTACTGTTGAGGCATTGTTGGAACAGGTCGATCATTTAGCTACCAAGCTAAAGGAGTACAACCCTAAAGGTGCTCAGAAAAGTGGGTTCTTCAATAAGAGCAGTTTCGATAAGTTGAGACAAGCTATAGAAGTATTGCCTGCTATTAATGCTGACATTTTGGGTAACGACAAGTCAATCAACACTGCACACCAAAAACTTGTAAGTGTCTTTGCGACTATCAATTCTGTAGAAAACCTTAGGGACAATACAGAAATGGGAGAAGCTAAACGTAAGCAAGTTGCCGATGATCTTACTGGTGCAGTCGGAGGACTTAAAGGAGGCTTTATTGATAAAGCTTTTGGAGGGTCGAAAAATGACTGAACTAGATAAAATCATTAAGGCTCGATCTAAACTAATGAAGGGTCATGTAGGCATGGCTTCTATGCTCCTGCACTTGAAATTAGTTGAGGTTAGTGAGGCTCGATGCTCCACAATGGCAACCGATGGGAGGAGAATTTTTTACTCCTCAAAATTTGTCAGTGAGATTCCTGAGAATGAATTGCAGGGAGTCTTGGTGCATGAAAGCTTGCATGTCGTGTATGAGCATCCACTTAGACGAGGTAAACGACATTTTAAGGTCTGGAATTTTTCTTGCGATTACGCAATCAATGGATTCCTTATTTATGATCTTGGGATGGAATTGCCTAAGGGTGGTTTATGGGATAGGAAATATCATCAAAAATCTGCTGAGGAAATTTATCGAATTTTGATAAATGACGAAGCGGCTCTACAAGATGCCATAGATCAGATAGGCGAAGGTCAAGGCGAACAGTCTGAGGAAGAGGGCGACTCTAACTCAGGCGAACAGTCAGAGGAAGCAGAGGAAATATCAAATACTGGCAAATGTTTTTCCCCTACAGGGGAGAAGTGTGGGCAGATTGATTTGGACTCTCTTCCTCAAGCTGTTGGCGAGGTTTGGGATGCTCAAGACGAAGAGGGAAATCCTCTGTCTGATTCTGAGATCACTGAACTCAAAGGCGAGATTCAAAGAGCAGTTTCACTTGCGGATAAGCTTGAAAAAGCTATGGGTACAGATGGAACTTCCTCAGTGAGTCAGAGAGTGGAACAGTTAAAAGAAGTTCATGTTGATTGGAAAGATCAACTCAACGACTTTTTACAATCTACTCTTGCCGATGATAATACTTGGTCTAGACCAAACAGACGACATTCTTGGAGAGGCATTCACTTACCAAGCAAAACTAAGGCTCCACATGGAGGCGAGTTAGCAATAGCGATTGATACTTCTGGAAGTGTCTCTCAATTTGAACTCAATATGTTTGCTACCGAAATACAAGCAATGGCTGAGGACTGTGGATTAGAAAAAATCCGAGTCTGCTATTGTGATACGACTGTTATCAAAAATGAGCAGGGCGAGTGGTGGGACATATACGAGTTAGATCAAGGAGAGGAACTTAATCTGAAAGTCAGAGGTGGAGGGGGAACATGGTTTGATCCTCCCTTCAACCTTTTCAATGACTACTCAGAAGATGTTGAAGAGGTACAAGCTTTTGTTTACTTTACCGATGGATGGGGAACAGTAGATGCAGAAGTTGAGCCTTGTGTGCCTGTGGTCTGGTGCGTTACTGAGGAAAGCAGTTATGCGGAGGAACTTCCTTTTGGGGAAGTTGTGTACGTTGATACTGCAGGACTCTACTAACCGAGAGCGACTGAGGGCGAGTGATTTAGGGGTATATCCTAGTATCACTTTCCCTCAGTAATGCTCTTAAATCGGCTCTATGGAGCCTAAATTAGCAAATTGATAGGGAAAATGAGTGTTTTCCCCTGACGAGACCTAAAAGGGTCGAAATCAGTTTGTTTAATAATCTTACTTAAAATTGGAGGAAAATTATGAGTAGAGAATTATTAGAGGAGTCTGTTAAATCCCTAATGGAAATCTGTAACAAGATTTACACAAAGATTGAAAGGTCTCCTAGAAAAGTAATTTCTGAGGAAGATTTTGTACTGGTTAAAACTTTTAATCAGCTATTGAAAATCAACCAAAGAAATTTAGATGTGCTTTATCCTGATAGGGAAAAGAGCGAACTTAGATGCCTGCGTTTTAAAGGCAGTCTCAATAGTGGAGAAATTGTTGAGGAGGTGTCAGATGAAACTTAGTGAAATAGTTATAGAACTATCGAATAGGTTAGCTGACGAATCTGATTATGAAGATAACCTTCAACCCAAATTCCAACTATTGTTAGACGAATGCTTTGAACTCAATATGTTTATGCAAATCAGTATGGTTGAGAAGGAACTTTTACTAAGGTTGATTAGTAGTGCTATCAAAAGTACAGCCTATGTGTATGACGACATTACCGACTCTGATCGTGAATTACTTGTCGGCATGACAAAGAAACTAGAAGATGTCGGTTTTAAATATCCAACAGGAGATTTGGACAAGGAGGTGTCTAATGAGTGAACCAAAAACTTATGAGATAGAAGTAGCAAGGACTAACTACTACTATGTAAAAGTAAAACTAAATGATATTGAAGATAGAGATGAAATTGAAAATGCTCTTTCTGATTTAAATTTAGATAAAAAAGGACAGCTTTATGATGTCGAAACTAGACAGATAAATTCTGATTCAATAATGGAGGTGTCTAGTGAGTGAACTAATAGATATTGGAAATTTATGTGTTCACTGTAGGCAAGACACATCTTTTGGAAGTGGAAGATTTGTAAATAGATATCCTGTTTTCGGATTTGAAAATATTGATACAGAACAAGAGGAAGATGGATATTGTTGTGATGAATGTGAACAAGGAGGTGTTTAATGGGTAAACCGATGCACTTTCAAAGAGCAACTTATATTTACAAGTGTTATGAACGAGACCGAGATATGTCTTATGATTATCCTGAGGAAGATATAAGTTACGTCAATGAAGATGGCGATTGGATGCTCTATAACTATAGAGGGTTTGTTGCTAGAGTCACACCTCAGAGAAGGGTTCGTTTTCACTTAAAGCTTAAAAGGGAGGCATAAAAAATAAAAATTAGTAGGTACTACTTCGGTAGTGCCTACTTTTTTTTTGCCTAAATTTAAGGAAATGTTAGCGATATAAAACTCCAGGCAACAGCACCCCCAGATATAATATTTACT
>Ga0209644_1000177_pt1 | contig 16662 bp, 13 predicted proteins | sample ETNvirome_2_1000_FD_184069 | JGI IMG/M metagenome (GOLD analysis project Ga0209644, IMG submission 184069) | Marine viral communities from the Pacific Ocean - ETNP_2_1000 (SPAdes) (version 2) | ecosystem: Environmental > Aquatic > Marine > Oceanic | place: Pacific Ocean | collected 2013-06-22 | reverse complement strand
CACCGATCAGCACGGTGGGTTTTGGCAATAACGGGCTTGCGAAAGCCAACTTGCACGGGGCGAATGATCAAAAAGTGCTCGCTGGCGGTGATAGGGAAAGTGTCGGCGCCGGCTTCACGGATTCAGGTTAGGGTAAGAGCTGCTTGCCTGTGGCCTCGCAAAATCAGACCTTGCGTTAGTCATTTGCCATGTGGCTGCACATAGGTTCTATATTTAATTTATATAGCATCAAAAAACACCGCACAGGAGTCCTCGGCAGTTATTGCTGCTGTGGTTGCCGTTAATACAAGGAGTCGCTTTCATGGTTGGGCAGGATAGAACGCCACAATATAAAGAAAACAGTCTTTCGTTGGTCGGTGCCGTTGCATTAGGCACCGGCGTGATGATTGGGGCCGGTATTTTTGCGCTAACCGGCCAAATGGCCGAAATGACTGGTCGGCTATTTCCTCTAGCCTTTCTGGCCGCTGCCGTCATTGTCTCTTTCAGCGCTTATTCTTACGTTAAAATGTCCAATACCTTCCCATCAGCAGGTGGGATTGGCATGTATTTACAGAAAGCGTATGGCCCGACGCTTCCCACCGCCTTTCATGCCCTCCTGATGTATTTTTCCATGGTGATCGCACAGAGTTTTTTGGCGAGAACGTTTGGTTCCTACACGCTTGAGTTGTTTGACCTGGGGGATCGTTCACTATTTGTGCCCCTACTCGGGGTTGGTTTACTGCTAATAGCCTTTTTGATCAATTTATCCGCCAACCGCTTGATCGAGACCGTCGCCTCGGTGCTCGGATTTATCAAAATAGGTGGCATTATAGTGTTTGGTATTGTCGGCGTGTTTATTGCCGACTCCATCGAAATGGGTGCTGGCAACGATGCACCTACGCCTACGATAACGGGCTTTTTAGGTGCTACGGCGCTCGGCATACTGGCATTTAAAGGCTTCACGACGATTACCAATAGTGGTTCGGAGCTTAAAGATCCTAAGCGGAATCTTGGCAAAGCTATCACGATCTCGATTGCGCTATGCGTGGTGATCTATGCCCTTGTCGGTTTTGCCGTTGCCAGCAACCTATCTTTGCCTGAAATTATCGAAACCCAAGACTACTCCCTGGCCGCCGCTGCCCGTCCCGCACTGGGTGAAGCGGCAGTTGCGTTTACCGTCATTCTCGCCATGTTAGCAACGGCGGGCGGTATCATCGCCAGCGTCTTTGCCGTTTCACGCATGCTCGCCATGCTGACAGAAATGAAGCTGGTTCCTCACCGCCATTTCCACATGCCCGGCAGTGTACAAAAGCATACACTGGTGTACACCATCGTATTTGGCTTAGTGCTCACCGCTTTTTTTGACCTGAGCCGCATCGCAGCATTAGGCATCATTTTCTACCTGATCATGGATATGGCCATCCACTGGGGTGTGCTTCGTCATCTCAAGGACAGAGTGGGGGCTAATCCTGTTATTCCTAGCATTGCCATACTACTAGATGCTGTCGTGTTAATCGGCTTTTTATGGGTAAAAGCCATTTCGGACCCCATGGTGCTCATCGTTGCTGGCGTAGTAATGGCTACTCTTTTACTCGGCGAATGGATTTTCCTATCCAAACGCGACGCTTCAAACGATAGCGAGCACTCTCACACTCATTAACGTTAATAGCGTTATAGGAGGTACCAAATGGACGTTAGAACCTTTGGTGAATTGATCGATTGGACCCGTCAGTTACACGAGCATCTTGCAGCTTGCCTTGCTCATTGCGCCGATATACACGAAGAAGAGCGCGCTCGCATGTTGCTCAATTACTTAGCTGCACAGGAAGCGGAAATGCAGCGCGTTGTGGCGCGCTTTGAACAGACTGTTGACGCGAAAGCATTAAAAACCTACGTTTATGACTATTTGGAGCATAAACCTATCCGTACGCATCGTACCTGCGATGCGCCCTATTCCACGCTAAGTGTTGACGACATTTGCCGAGAGGTTTTTGATTTCCATGAACAAACGATAAACCTTTATCGAACCCTCGTTGGCAAAGCGGAAATTCCTGAGGCTAAAGAGCTCTTAGATTCCCTTTTAGCACTTGAAGAGCACGAAGCCATGCGCCTTGTTCGCCAAACGGGGAGAATGAACGATGTCTGAAGACCATAACGAGACAAAGGTGAAAGTCACTGTTACATGGGATTGACCTCTGTGCAGCACGTAGCCGAATAATGTCAGCAAAGGGCCTGAATGGGCCCAACAGCTCGCTAGGAGAAGGATCATGGAAATTCGCAAGCATACTCTCGCTCTCGGACTCGCCCTGGCACTCGGTGCCAGTGGTAGCGGCATCGCTCTCGCCCAGAGCATGCCGACCAATCAGCCCAATCAGGGTAGCGGCATGACGGGCGGCAGCGGCGGCCAAGGCGGCATGGGCCCTGACATGATGGGCGGAATGATGGGCGGCGGCCAGGGCGACATGGGGCCCGGCATGATGGGGGGAATGATGAGTGGCGGCCAGGGCGGCATGGGGCCCGGCATGATGAAAGGCATGATGGGTGGCGGGATGATGACCTGCCCGATGATGGGAGGCGCCGGCATGGGCATGATGCGGGAGGTGCTCGACCCGGAGCAGCACGACGAGATGCGCGCGCTGATGCAGGAGCATCGCCCCGCCCAGTTCGAGCGCATGGGCCGCCTGATGAACCTACGCGAGGACCTGATGGCGGAGATGCGCGGCGAGCGCCCCGATCCTGAGGAGGTCCAGGCCCTGCACGGTCGGATGGCCGAGCTTCACGGCGAGATGATGGCCGAGAGGGTGCGTCTGGAAAATACCATGAACGACCTGCTCACCGACGAGCAACGCCAGCAGCTTCAGCAGGCCACCCCTGAGAGTGACGTCGACCCCGAGGACCACGAGGCCCATCACTGACCGGGAGTGTCACAGACTCAGGCAACAGGACGGCCATTGTTGGCCGTCCACTCGGCAACGCCCGCAGGAGACAAGCGATGAGCGATTCACCCCCCAACACGATCACCCTGACGGTCCCCGGCATGGGCAGTGACCACTGTGCCGGCATCGTGCGCAAGACGCTGGAACGCCTCGATGGCGTGGGCGAGATCCAGACCAATATCGCCAACCACCATGTCAGCGTGACCATCGAAGCAGGCGGGCCCGACGGCGACACCTTGAAGGAAGCCGTCGAAGGCGCCGGCTACGACGTGGCCGCCGTCAGTGGTGGTACCGGCATGCAACAGGTCCGCCTGACCGTTCCCGGCATGGGCTCGGACCACTGCGCCGGCATCATCCGCAGTACCCTGGAGCGGCTCGAGGGTATCGAATCAATCGACACCAATATCGCCAGCCATCGCGTCTCTGTGAGTATTGCCGCCGATGGCCCCGATGGCGATGCGCTCAAGCGCGCCGTGGAAGGGGCCGGCTATGAGGTGGCCGCCGTGCAGGCCGACGAGGCGGAGGATGCCGACAGCGACGCCGAGATCGAGGAGGCCTATCTTTCCCAGGCCCGCAAGCGGCTGATCATCGCTGCGGTACCCACCACCCTGATCATGCTGCTGATGATGCCGCACATGTTCTGGCAGCCGATTCCCGGCTACCTGGCCATCATCGCCGTGCTGGCCTTCCCGGTGGTGTTTCTCTATGGCGGTATCGCCACCCACAAGTCGACCTGGCGCTCGCTGAAGAACGGCACCTTCAACATGGACGTGCTGATCTCCATGGGCAGCCTGCCGCCCTACTTGATCGGCCTAGTCGGCTTCGTCTACCCCATGACCTCATTCATCGAGATGGCCGCCACCATCATGACCTTCCACCTGCTGGGCCGTTACCTGGAGGCACTCGCCAAGGGACGCGCCTCCCAGGCCATCCGCCGCCTAATGACCCTGGGTGCCAAGACAGCACGCGTCGAGCGCGATGGCGAGGAAGTCGAGGTGGCGGTGAAGGAGCTGGCCCCGGGCGACATCATGGTCGTGCGCCCCGGCGACAAGATCCCCACCGACGGCGAGGTGGTCGAGGGCGAGAGCCATCTCGACGAGTCCATCGCCACCGGCGAGTCGATACCGGTCTACAAGAGCACCGGGGACAGCGTGATCGGTGCCACCATCAACAAGGAGGGACGCTTGCGGGTCAAGGCGACCCGCGTCGGCGGCGATACCTTCCTCTCCCAAGTGGTGCGGCTGATCGACCAGGCTCAGGGCTCGCGGGTACCGATCCAGGAATTCGCCGATCGCATGACCGGCCGCTTCGTACCGGCGGTGCTGGCCATCGCTCTGGCCAGCCTGGTGGCCTGGGCGCTATTCCCGGATGCCCTGCGACCGATACTCGACTGGGGTGCGACCTTCCTGCCCTGGGTGAACCCCGAGGCCGCCACGCCGGTGCTGGCGATTCTCGCCGCCATCGCAGTGCTAGTCATCGCCTGTCCATGCGCGCTGGGCCTGGCCACCCCCACGGCGCTGATGGTCGGCTCCGGCATCGGTGCCGAGCGTGGCATCCTGATCCGCTCCGGCGAAGCGATCCAGACCTTCAAGGACGTCAAAGTGATGGTGCTCGACAAGACCGGCACCATCACCCGCGGCGAACCAAAACTCACCGAGGCCGTCGTCGCCGAAGGCGCCGACGAAAACCGCCTGCTCACCCTGGCGGCGAGCGTGGAGAACGCCTCGGAGCACCCCATCGCCCGGGCTATCGTCGATGGTGCCCGGGAGCGCGATGTGAAACCCGGCGAGGTCAGCGAGTTCCGTTCCACCGGTGCGCGCGGTGTCTCGGGCAAGGTGGGCGACGAAGTGGTGCTGATCGGCAATCGCCGGTTGCTGGAAGAGGAAGGCGTGACCGGCCTCGAGGCCCTGGATGACGCCATGGGCGAGCTCGAGGGCAAGGGCCGCACCGTGGTAATCGTCGCCGCCGACGGCCAGGCACTCGGCCTAGTGGCCGTGGCCGACACCCTCAAGCAGGAGTCGGTGGAGGCCATCCGCGGCATGCATGATCTCGGTCTGCACGTGGTGATGATCACCGGCGACAACGAACGCGCCGCCCGCGCCGTGGCTGAAGAGGTGGGCATCGACGAGGTCCAGGCCGGTGTGCTGCCGGAAGGCAAGGTTGATGCCATCCGCGCGCTGCAGGAACAACACGGCAACCACGTGGCCATGGTCGGCGACGGCATCAACGACGCCGCGGCACTGAAGCAGGCCAACGTGGGCATCGCCATCGGTGCCGGGGCCGACGTGGCCATCGAGGCGGCGGACGTGACCCTGGTACGCGGCGAGCTCACCGCCGTGGTGGACGCCATGCACCTCTCGCGAGCCACCTTCGCCAAGATCGTCCAGAACCTGATCTGGGCCAGCGCCTATAACGTGGCCGCCATCCCCATCGCCGCCATCGGCCTGTTGCACCCGATGATCGGCGTCATCGCCATGACCACCAGCTCCCTCTCGGTGATCGGCAACTCGCTGCTGCTCAAGCGGCGTTACGCCCGTGAGCAGCCCCGCGGAGAGCCTTCCACTGCCACCCCATCGGTCCAAGCCAAAGGCGACCGCTCATGAAACGACCAGAATCCACCAAGCCCCCCTCGGGAGAGGCCGAATCACAGAAAGAGCCGTCTTCCCCTACCGCGGCACTCCATAAATGGATGATGACCGCCTGCGTGGTGCTGATGGGAGGCGCCGTGCTGCTGTTCATGTGGGGCGGGCAATCACTGAGCAGCGGCGCCTGGCTGCTGCTGCCCCTGGCCCTCTGTCTCGGCATGCACTTCCTGATGCACCGTCATGTCGGGCATGATCAGCGCGACCGAGATGAATAGCAGATATAAAAAACAGGACAATCGGCATCGATGCCAGACACGCAATGCCGATGCCGTTCTGGTACGTTACATTAGGAACAGTCAGGACAGATGTTATGCCGAGGGTGGCGATCAGGCAGTTATAACAGATCCAGACATCATTTTCTTACAGATCGTCCATCCTCCCAGTCTGCCGAACAAGGCGCATCGCTTCATGCTGTTCCAGCTCAAGAAGGGATTCAAGCAACTCCCTTGCTTCAGGAATCTCCGCCTTGCCAACCAAGTTACGATAGAGATCTGTCACTTGATCATGGAAGTCGAAAATCTCCCGACAGATTTCATTGAAACCCAGCGCAGCATAGGGTGCATCACAGGTCCGATGCGTCCGGATCGGCCTGTGTTCCAGATAATCATATACATAGGTATTCAATGCTTTGGGGTCCGCTCTACTCTTTAACTCACCAACAACATACTCCATCTCATGCTCATGAGCTGCCAGATAATTAAGGAGCATCTTGGCACGCTCTTCTTCATTATGATCGGCACAGTGAGAAAGACAGCGCGCCAAATGCTCATGCAGCTGCCGTGTCCAGTCAATCAGGTCACCAAAGGTCCGAACCTCCATGATCCTTATCCTTAATAGTTAATGAGAATGAGTATTATCGTTTGAACTAGAAGCGCCGTTACGAGACAAAAAGAGTCGCTCGGCAATCAAGATAGCCGCCATGACAATCGTTGCGACGATTAGCACCAGGGGATCTGTCGTCGCTTTCACCCAAAGGAAGCCTGCCAGCACGACGGCATCCAGCAGTATCGCAATAACCAGCACGATTGGGTTGGCACCGACCTCCTTGCGAAGATGACGCAACACTCCCCAATGAACAGCAATATCCATGATCAAGTAAAAAGTGATACCAAGTGCTGCGATACGGCTAAGGTCAAAGAAAGCCGTCAGAACCAAACCAAGCACGACCGTATAAACCAGGGTATGCTTCTGGATACTGCCTGGCATATGAAAGTGACGATGCGGCACCAGTTCCATTTCCGTCAGCATTGCCAACATGCGTGAGACCGCAAATATACTGGCAATGATACCACCCGCGGTGGCCAGCATGGCGAGAATGACGGTGAACCAGACGGCGGCCTCCCCCAGCGCAGGACGGGCAGCAGCCGCCAACGAATAATCTTTCGTTTCGATTATCTCGCTCAGCGACAGATTACTGGCGACAGCGAAGCCCACCAGCGCATAGATCACCACACACAGGGCGATCGAGATCATGATCGCCCTGCCGACGTTGCGATGGGGATCTTTTATCTCTGAACCACTATTGGTGATCGTCGTGAACCCCTTGAAGGCCAGGATCCCCAACGCGGTTGCTCCTAGAAAGCCTGACAGAGATCCCTCGGGCGTCGACGCCGAGGTTTCCATGCCGACCGAGTCGGCGATGATGACACCGACGACCCCGAACAAGATGATCCCACCAATTTTTATGAACCCGAGTACTGATATGAACCCGAGTACTGACGCAACACCCTGAATCAGCTTGTTGGCGGAGAGGTTTAGTAAAAATGCAGATATCAGCAGCGCAACACCCAATAAGGGGACAAGCAGTGACCTATCCCCAAAATCGAAAAGCTCTAGCGTGTAGGACCCAAAGGTTCTCGCCAAAAAGCTTTGTGCTATCACCATGGAGAAATACATTAAAAGCGCATGGAAAGCGGTGGTCAGAGTTGGTCCATAAGCCTTGCTGAGGTACATGCCAATACCACCAGCTGACGGATAGGCATTGGACATTTTCACGTAGGAATAAGCACTGAAAGAGACGATTAGTGCCGCTGACAAGAAGGCTAACGGGAAAAGCACTCCCGTCATCTCGGCCATCTGTCCCGTCAAAGCAAAAATACCAGCGCCAATCATGACCCCGGTCCCTAAGGCAATCGCACCGACCAGTGAGAGGCTATTCTGCTTGTGAGGCTATTCTGCTTGTACTGTGGCGTTCTATCCATAGACTCCATCACCTCTCTCCTGGGTGAATGAAACCAGACCCTACCGAAAGCCCTCTTGACGCTCTGAGACTCACCAGATGACAAATGGTAGAGTGTGGTTAGATACATTGAAATCAAAGTGTAGAACCTATGCGCTACCCAATAGTCAATTATTTTCTTTGGATACAACCTCCGAACCTAACCGATGACGACGCGCCATCCACAGCATCAACGGCGGCAAGATCAACCACTGTAGTAACGGCGAGAGGCCCGTGCCCAACCACGGCACACGGGGCATCAGCTGCGCATACTCCCACCGTTGACTGAATAGCGTAGCGTGCCACTCCATCGCCACCGTGATACCGACGCCCACCAGCACGAAGCCCACGCACTCCTTGGCCCCATAGCCCCGAAGCCAGTCATGACGTCGATGCCATACGACCACCGACCAATACGCCATCAACGTGATCAATACATCGCCAAGGGCTGCCTGGATACAAGCCTGCACAGCTTCCCAATGTGGCATCACAGGCATGCCCGCATACAACGGAACCTGAAGAAACTCCCAGGGAAGATTCAGCAGAAAGGCAAATAACGCTACATGAAGCTCCCTAGCCGAGCGGACCACGCGTAGTTTCCTGCAGCGCTTACCCTGAGGCTAGCCTTGCGTATAGATGTGACTACCATTCAATGGCAGCTCCAAGGCTCCTTCTTGGCGTTGTCCTTCACATTCTGATCGACAAATCGATAATGCTCCTCCTTGAAGCGGTTCCACCAACCACGACTGATTTCGACCGCATATTTGTCGAGAATATCTTCGACGCAGTCGAGGCAGAGACGTGAGGCATCATAGGCCAGGTGAAGCTTTAGTTTCTTCTCATCGAACGAAACACTGTCTAGCCCGTATAGCTCATCAATATCTGCAACAGCCGCTTTCACCGCATCCAGATCGCTGGAATCAAGCTTTAAGTGTCGGTTCACCAAGGTCGTTTCAGAAACTCCCAACCGATGCTCTCTGTGTGCCATGAGAATTCTCCTCGTACTGTAATATCGTTAACGTTCTTCCAATATTATCGACATACCTCATATCACTTGTCTTGCTTATCGGTCCGATGTAGCAACCATGGTTCGCTGACTACGACATGCAGTGGTGACCAGGAACGCACCTGCTGCCAACATTGGTACCGTCAACAACTGTCCCATAGTGAGCCAATCAAAGGCGATGAAGCCCAATTGAGGATCGGGTAAGCGCACAAACTCCACGATGAAACGGAAGGTGCCATACAGAAGCAGGAATAGACCCGAGATAAGCCCTTGAGTTTGCGGTTTCCGTGACACCCACCACAACACGACAAACAGCACCACACCCTCCAGGGCAAACTCGTAGAGTGCTGATGGATGGCGGGGTTCAGGCCCCAAGCCCAGCATGGGAGGGAAGATCATCGCCCAGGGCACTTCGCTGGCCCTCCCCGGCAACTCGTGATTGATGAAGTTGCCCAGACGCCCTGCCCCCAGACCGATCGGCACCAGCGGGGCGATGAAATCGGTCAGCTGAAGGTAGGCCAGGCGGTGACGGCGAGCGAACAGCCAGGCGGCTACCAGCACGCCGGCAAGACCTCCATGGAAACTCATGCCCCCTTCCCAAATCTTGAAAAGCCATAGGGGGTTGGCTATCAGCTGGTCGAGCCCGTAGAACAGCACATAGCCCAAGCGCCCTCCAATGATGACGCCCAGAGCGCCATAGAAGATCAGGTCGCCGATATCATCATGGGTCAAGCCGAGGCGGTGCGCTCGCCGCCGCCCCAGCCACCATGCGGCCGTCAGCCCCACCACGTACATTAGGCCATACCAATGTAGCTGTACCGGTCCGAGGGAAAATGCCACTGGATCGATCTGTGGGTACGCAATCATGGCAATTTCCTCGCGCCCTTCAGGCTTCTATGAATCGCTCGACGCTACGCCAGCGGGTTAGCAAATAGCCAAGCGTGCTTTCTTATCTACCAGCATAGCCTAATGGCCTGAATACAAACTGAATCTTGACTCACGAAGTGCAAATTCAACCTAATTCCAGGGGGCATCGCTAGTGCACCTCACATCGAGTACCACTGACGATTCGTGTTAGGCTGGGAGCCCTCGAGATACGGCATTCGCGTATCTAGAATGTGCCACCCAGCCTTGTCGATCCTGACGTTATGCATGATTCACATGGCGGCATTTCCACAGGTAGTAGACACAGGGCAACACCAGAAGCGTCAGTATCACTGCGCTCAACATCCCCCCCACCATCGGGGCCGCAATGCGGCTGACCACCTCGGAACCCGTGCCGGAGCTGTACATCAGTGGCAGAAGACCGGCAATGGTCGAGACCGATGTCATCATTACCGGTCTCACCCTGAGAGCAGCACCGTGCAGCACGGCGTGGCGAAGAGTCTCCCGACGGGGTTGTACTCCCTTGTGTTGGCAGCCCTCGAGCATCTGCTGATAGGCCTGGTTGAGATATACGAGCATGATCACTCCGATCTCGACTGCCACCCCGGCCAGAGCGATAAACCCCACTCCCACGGCCACGGAGAAGTTATAGCCCAGCAGGTACATCAACCAGATAGCCCCTACCATGGCCAGCGGCAGCGTGCCCATGATGATGGCTACCTCACTGAAGCGTTTGAAACTCATGTAGAGCAGGATCACTATGATTGCCAATGTGAGAGGCACCACATAGCTCAACTTCTCTTTGGCACGCAACATGTATTCATACTGCCCGGACCACGTCACCGAATAACCGGCGGGCAAATCGAGCTCGTCCGCCACGACGTCCATGGCGCGCTGCACATAGGTACCGACATCCACGCCTTCGATATCCACGAAGGTCCAACCGTTGGGACGTGCGTTCTCGCTCTTGATCGCCGGTGGTCCGTCCTCCACGTAGATGTCCGCCACGTCGGCTAGAGCGATGCGCTGCCCATTGGCGGTCACGATCGGCAGCTCGGCCAGTCGCTCGGGGGAGTCCCGGTAATCCTGTGGGTAGCGCAGGTTGACCGGGTAGCGCTCCAATCCCTCGATGGTCTGAGTAATGTTCTGACCACCGATAGCGGTCGCCACCACTTGTTGCACGTCGGCAATGTTCAGGCCATAGCGCGCCGCCTGAGCGCGGTTGATATCAACCTTGATATAGCGACCTCCGGCCACCCGCTCGGAATAGACCGACGCAGTACCGGGAACATCGGCAAGGATCGTCTCCAGCTGCTGTCCGATGGACTGAATCTGCTTGAGATCTTCTCCGCCCACCTTGATGCCCACCGGCGTCTTGATCCCGGTCGCCAGCATATCGATGCGCGTCGAAATCGGCATCACCCAGGCATTGGATACCCCCGGTATCCGCACCAGGCTGTCGAGTTCCTTCTTGAGCTTGTCGGTGGTCATCCCCTCTCGCCACTCTTCCCGCGGTTTGAGCTGAATGAATGTTTCGACCATGGTCAGCGGCGCAGGGTCGGTAGCCGTGTCGGCCCGTCCGATCTTGCCAAACACCGTGTCCACCTCCGGCACGCTGGCAATCAGTTTATCGGTCTGCTGAAGGAGCTCCCGCGCCTTGCCGATCGACAGCCCTGGATAAGTGGTCGGCATGTACATCAAGTCGCCTTCATCCAGGGGTGGAATAAACTCGCTGCCAATCTTGCTGACCGGCCAGAAACCCACCAGGGTTATCGCCAGCACCAGGGCGATCGTCGTCTTCGGGAATCTCAGTACTGCCTTGAGTACCGGCATGTAGGCCCCGACCAGCAGTCGATTGACCGGATTCTTGTGCTCAGGAAGTACGCGGCCGCGGATGAAATAGCCCATCAGCACCGGAACCAAGGTGACCGCCAGCCCGGCACTGGCTGCCATGGCATAGGTCTTGGTGAAGGCCAAGGGTGAAAACATCCGCCCCTCTTGGGCCTCGAGGGTAAAGACAGGAACAAAGCTGACAGTGATGATCAGCAAGCTGAAGAAAAGCGCCGGCCCCACCTCCACCGCCGAATCGGCCACCACCTTCCACCGGTTTTCGGACGTCAGCGGTGTACGCTCCATGTGCTTGTGCAAGTTCTCGATCAACACGACGGCACCATCGATCATGGCCCCGATCGCAATGGCGATACCCGCAAGCGACATGATGTTGGCGTTCATACCTTGCCAGTTCATGATGATGAAGGCAGTGAGAATGCCCATCGGTAGGCTGATCATCGCCACCAGTGCAGAGCGCAGGTGGAACAGAAAGAGTACGCACACCAACGCCACGATGGCCAGTTCCTCGAGCAGACCACGCAACAGGTTGTCCACCGCCTTCTCGATCAAGCCTGAACGGTCGTAGACCGTCACGACCTCCACCCCCTCCGGCAGGCTGGACTGGAGCTGCTCAAGCTTGGCCTTGACGCCATCGATCGTTTTCTGGGCATTCTCTCCTGTGCGCATGACGACGATGCCGCCGACGGTCTCACCTTCCCCGTTCAATTCGGCAATGCCACGGCGCATCTGGGGTCCCACTCCAATGTCGGCAACATCCTTGAGCAGCAGAGGCGTTCCGTTGTCATCCACACCCAGCGGAATACTGGCAAGATCCTCACGACTCTGGATATAACCAGTGGCGCGCACCATATACTCGGCTTCGGCCATCTCAACGACCGAGGCGCCAACCTCCTGATTGGCCCGCTGTATGGCAGTCTGGATGTGGGCCAGCGGGATGTCGAAGGCACGCAGTTTCTCCGGATCCACCACCACTTGGTATTGCTTGACCATGCCGCCAAGCGCCGCGACTTCAGAAACGCCCGATACGGTCTGAAGCTCATACTTCAGGAACCAGTCTTGCAGGCTGCGCAGCTCACTGAGGTCATGTTGGCCGGTCCTGTCGATCAGAGCGTAGAGATAGACCCAACCCACGCCAGTGGCATCAGGGCCAAGCTGTGGGCGCGCACTGTCCGGCAGCGTGGGCGCTACCTGAGAAAGGTACTCCAGCACACGGGAGCGCGCCCAGTAGGGATCGGTGTCTTCGTCGAAAATCACATAGACGTAGGAGTCGCCGAAGAAGGAGTAGCCGCGTACCGTTACTGCCCCGGGAACCGACAGCATGGCCGTGGTGAGCGGGTAGGTGACTTGATCTTCGACGACCTGCGGAGCCTGGCCCGGGTAGTTGGTCTTGATGATCACCTGCACATCTGACAAGTCCGGTAGAGCATCAATCGGGGTATTCTTGACTGAATAGATTCCCGCCCCCGCCAGAATCACGGCAGCAAGAAGCACGAGAAAACGGTTGCTTATTGACCAACGGATCAACGCAGGAATCATTACTTGCTCTCCCCAGTTGCATGGCTTTGATGGCTCATCGCGTCTTGCTGGCCGCGTTCCGCATTACTGGTTTCTCCGTGATCCATGCCCTCATCGCTGGGTGCTTTAGTCTTATCATCGTCAACATGCACACCGCGTAGAGCGAACTTGTCTTCCGCAATCCGTTCGAGTTCGGCATGGATGTCCATACCGTCTTTCAGCTGTTCAAGGCTAACCGTATCAGCAACCTGGAAATCCATGCTCATGGCCGGCCAGTTCCACGCCGCGATGGGGGCATGGGATAGCGTCACCATGCCATGATCTGGCATGACATCTTCGATGCGTGCTGGCACCCATACGGTCTCAACAAGGGAATTCTCATCGGCCTCTTCAGCACTGTCACTATGGTCCATTCGTCGAAAGTCTGATGTTCGACTTGACTCGGAATCCAGAAGGAACTGAGCCGACGTAACGATGCGATCGCCCTCCTCAAGGCCCGATAATATCTCGACGGTTTCCCAACCCACGCGTCCAACGTCGACTTCGATCGATTTGAATTTTCCATCACCCAATGCAAGAACGACACGCGACTGGCTTCCGGTGCGAATCAAGGCCTCACGGGGTATTTGCAATGCCTCCAACGTCGTGTTTGACATAATGGTCAGCTGAGAAAACATTCCAGGTTTTAGCGCCAGGTCATCGTTAGCGAAACGCACCCTTACACGAGCCGTACGCGTCTCACTATCAATACTTGGATATATATAGTCCACCACCCCTGTCCACTCCCGTTCGGGTAGATAGTCAAGAGTCATGCGAACCTCATCTCCCTCAGCGATCAACGCTGCCTGGCGCTCAAACACCTCTCCGACAGCCCACACATGATCAAGAACGCCAATACTCATCATGCTCATTCCTGGCTGTACGAACATTCCTTCACGCACCTGCAAATTATCCAGGACGCCACTTTGGGGCGCACGCAAGATGATCGCCTGACTCACTTGACGACTGTCCCTTAGCTTCTGGATAGCCTCATTGGGCACCTGTAACGCGCGCAGCCTTTCCAAGGCGGCAGAAATCAGACGTTGGTTGCCGCGGTTCATTGCAAGCAACAATTCTTCCTGTGCATTCACGAGCGTCGGCGAATAGATCGAGTAGAGCGGTTGACCTTGGGTAACACGATCGCCTTCGGACTTGGCAAATAACTTTTCTATCCACCCCTCGACGCGGGGGTGGATATGCACCAACTTGTCTTCATCGTATTGGACATAGCCAACTGTCCTTACCGTGGCGTCAAATGTATCCTTTTCGACAACGCCCGTTTTAACACCAAAATTGTTGACGACATCAGGAGAAATCTTGACTGTTCCTGGGGTGTCCCCTTCGTCTTGATCATCATAAACAGGCACTAGATCCATCCCCATCGGGGATTTTCCAGGCTTGTCTCGCTTGTAGTTGGGATCCATCGGCGCCACCCAGTAAAGGGGAGTGCGTTCTCCACTCTCTTCCCCACCAGTCTTATTACTATCTTTTCCAATAGCCGTTTCTACTGCCTTCAGGATGAATGTCTTGCCTCCCAGGACCATGCTACCGGACACGCCCAGCATGACGCCTAACGATATGACGAAAAAGTACCTACCCATTTGATTCATCGTGATGCCTCATTCCAGACTTGAGAAGTCGTGAGCTAGCGTGAAGACGTGCCTTGGGACAGCAGGTAGTTGATATCCGAGATCACCTTGAGTCGTTGGGCTTTCAGGCCTATGAGCTCCACACTCGCATTGGTTTCATCAATTCGTGCCCGCACGGCTTCTGGAAAATCACCATCGTCATTGTTATAGGCATTCAGGGAAGCTTCGGCCTGTTCGCTCAGCTCTGGCAATAATCGTTGCGTATACAGGGTTAATCGTTCATCGAGGCGCGCCAACTTAACCCAATTGGTTTCCAGCTGGGCAATCAATTCACGAACCAAGGTTTCTCTCTCGTACCGGACCGCTTCATGACGTGATGCCGCTGCTGCGACATTCTTGTCCTGACGATTTTCCGTGAACACAGGTAGATCGAAGGCCACTCCCACAGAGAACAGGTCGGACCGGCGTCCGCCCATAGGGTCGTCCTCGCGGTAGCCGTACTGTGCCGATACACCCCATTCTGGTTTGTACTGCTGCCTCGCTGCATCGACTCCAATTTCCATGGCATCAATCGACTTATCGACTGCCAGCACGGCAGGGTGATACCTCACCCGCTCATACCATGCCTGACGATTGGGACGCTCAACGGCAGTGAAAAGCTTAGGTTCTTCCAATTCCAGCCCGGGGAAATCCGCCACTACCGGCATTATCGCTTCGCTCCCCAGCCATTCAGATAGCTGTCGTTCAACGGCCTCCTGTTGCTGCCTGAGATCGGTCAACCGGTCCTCCAGGCGAGTCAACTCCAACTGAGCACGAACCACATCGTCTTGGCGGGTCATTCCGAAGGCGGACGCATAACTCACCTCGGCGACATCAGCTAGCTGCTCAAACAAGCTACGATCACGCTCTATCCGCTCGATGCTCAGCTGAGCACGAGTGGCCTCCAGCCAAAGCTGGCTGACCGTAGCCTCGACTCTGGCTTCCCTATCCTGCCGCAACATCGGCTGTTGGGCGGCAAGCTGCTGCTTTTGTTGCTTGGCAAGCGCCAGGCTGTCCCCCCTGGGAAACTTCTGACTGACTCCTACGCTGAACTGGGTCATGCCCTCTTGATTCAGGTCAAAGGTATCGACTGGAAGGTTACCTGCCTTCAACGAAACCTGAGGGTCCGGGAGCTGGCCCGACGCTATGGCCTCGTTCTCAAGGGCGGCTTCAATGGACGCACTTCCGGTTAACCAGGGGTCCTGATCAATGGCTATCTGTATCGCTCTTTGCAAACTGTCCGTTTCACTTCCGGCAATAGCAATAGCTGGCATCCAGGCAACACCCAAGACACCGCTGAATAACAATGCAGCCTTGATCACAGTGGCCCTCCAAACAAAAGGATTACGCTCAAAAAATACAGAAAATTTAATAAAATAAATAATCAAACATTAAAAACTACGTTTACTAATTACTTTAAAATCATTAAACGAAACATTTAAAGTAATTGTTGGCCAGCATTAGCCGGCCAACTTTAATTTATCACTGAATGTCTACATGCAGACTGTACCGGTGTGTATCACTATCCCCAAGCCCCCCCGTCTCTCCTGAAACAATCAAGCGGTACTCGCCTGCATCGAGTCTCTCATCAATTTTGAAGTCTCCATTGACAGAATTAGCTTCCGAAACGATATTGCCGGATGCGTCCATCAGTTTTGCTTTCATGTGAAGCGCAAAGTTTGATGACCCAGGAAAGTGCTCACTAGCTATCTTGACCTCGGAGCTTTCGTTTAATGAGAGCACATACTCATGAGCAAACCCTCTGGTCAATATTTCACTAGGTGTAACTCCCTCCGTCAGCTGTTTGGCCTGAGATTCAGAGTATCCAAAGTGTGCGAATGCTGGTATGGCAACTACGCTAATGATTGCGGCGGCAAGTGACGTTTTGATTTTCATTTTAACTCTCCATTCCTGTTTGATGACACGCTTAGAATATAGCACATCCAAATTGAAAAAAATC
>Ga0209644_1000176_pt1 | contig 16721 bp, 25 predicted proteins | sample ETNvirome_2_1000_FD_184069 | JGI IMG/M metagenome (GOLD analysis project Ga0209644, IMG submission 184069) | Marine viral communities from the Pacific Ocean - ETNP_2_1000 (SPAdes) (version 2) | ecosystem: Environmental > Aquatic > Marine > Oceanic | place: Pacific Ocean | collected 2013-06-22 | reverse complement strand
TGTACATCACTTTTAAAATATAGATAAAATGGCAACTATTGAAATTAATGAAAATACGGTAGTAAGAAGTCTTGTAAGGAAAGGGACTAACGCTGAACGAAAAAAGATCACTTTAGCACAAGGTGAATTAGGCTTTGTTACCGATTTGGGACCTTCTACTATTCTAGATTCGGGTGATGAACAAACTAACCCTGGTAGATTATTTATAGGTAATTCCAATCAGGGTGGAGTGGTAACAGGTAACAAATATTTAGGTAATACTTCATCCGATGTTGTTTCTAATTTTAATGCACAACCGGGTGATCTTATTTTTAATACTGAAAACAACACACTTTATGCAAGAAAATTAGAAGATAATAATGGAGCTAATCTATCAGAAGATTTTGATTCTTTAAGTAGCGGTATTATTCTTGGAAAGGGCCTTAAGACTGATGGTAGTGAAACAGTAGTAGATCTCGCCGGTGACCCAACAGTAGCTACTAACCCTTTGGTGTGGGTAGAAAATTCCATTACTATAGGGAAAGTTGCAACTTCAAGTATTGCAGATATTGATGCTTATACGGTATTAGCAAATGCAACTATAACTGCAGGACCACCAACAGCGACAATCGTGGGTGAAAATTCGGTTTTAGGTCGTACTAGTTCGGAAGCATTAAAGGGTGTTACTTATGATGAGATTTTATTAAATGCTGATGGCACCGGTACGGCTACATCAAAACCAACAGTATCGGGATTAACGGTTACTGAATTAGGTGATGGAGCTAACACGAGATACGTGCAAGCTGATGCAGCCGGTATACTCACTGCTAGTTCACAAAGTGCTGTTTTTGCTTTTATTAATCCTGTTGATATTTATAATCCATCTTCGAATAACCAAAGAACAGGTTCAGGTGTAGATGATTGGCAATCATGGGGTGGGGATTCGGGCTCTATTCCTGCTGGTGCAAAAAATTTAATTGTCCAAGTTTATATAGATCTTGGCGGTGGTACCCACCCTACTGTTGTAGATGTTAAAGGTAGGTTAGATGGTTCGTTATCTGATTTAGGGTATGTTATTGGAACTGATCAAACAACTCACACAGCAGATTACCGAGCTTTAGCAGTTCAAGCTATTGTGCCTTGCAGTGGTAATGGGGCGTTTCAATATGTTGTAAATGTTGCGAATTATGCCTATTCTCGCGCCTCTAGCAAAACCGGTTGGTCGATAATTTCAGAGGGTGGCACCGGTACAGGTATACCAGGTGTCAACGCCGGTTTATTGCTACAAGCAGTTGGTTATACTTTATAGTTTTTAGCGGATTAATTATTAAATAACATTATGCCAAATACATCATCGTCAGTTTTCAGGCCACCTGAGAAGCAACCAGTTGCGCCTGTTTTAATTAAGGAAGTTTCGGGAGACGAAATCGATAAATGTGTTATGTGTGATACAGATACTCCATACAAACAAAACACTCATATAGATCTTAGAGAGCATTATGTTGAAGGTGCCGGGCAATTATGTAGAGAATGCTGGGACAAAACATATAATGCACACAAGCAGCAAGCAAGCAAAGATCATATGTTGTTTGGATGATATCTACCGATAACCGCACTTTATATTCCTTAAAATGGGCTCTTTCTAACAAAGAGGTTATAGAAGAAATATATATCACCCCGGTTAAAGCAATTGACTTTTTTAACGAAAATACAAACACTTGGGATTTTTTACCAGATCGCGAAGAAAGATATAACAAATATAAATCAAAAGTGGAGATAGCAAAAACTAAATCTGGCTGTACTAGTTGTAAGTTAAATGCTATAAGACATCAAGTTATTGCTGATTTAAAAGGTATTATTATTAATGCTAGAGCTTCTATTAAAAATTATAATCCTTCTACTTAGCTCTTCGGGTGTATTTTCGATATGGTTTTATTCCCCAATTAAATGTAGCTTAGCGGAATTGTTGTTTAAATTAAAAGACTCATACGACCCATCTGATTTTGATGATTGCTTAGCACTATATAGTACTAAATTAGCCTTTTTGTCTGGTTGCCATTTTTGTATTATTTTTTGGGTTTCTATATTTCTTAGTTTTTTTGTTGTTTCTAGTTTTTCTGAAATGCTTCTTTGCGTTTTATCCGTGAATTACATTCACTATGTATTAAATAAGTATGTATATGGACGTTGACAATCACATGCTTTTAGAAAAGTATTTTTCAACACACAATAGTCCTTATGAAAAAACTTTTAGAGTGTCAAAGCACACTAAATTTGCAAACCCCCCAACATTTGAGAAAGTGTTACTTCAATTATATAGCGAGTGTGGAACCAATAATTTACCTGCAATATATAGAGTAGTTCATGAATCTTTCATGGATCAGGAAATGACTTTAAGTCATTCTGAAAATTACAAACACATTTATGCTGGGGTGTGCGGAGATTATGATATAGAAGCAGCTCAGACACATTTTTTTCACCCAAGACCTACAGTAAGTTTATATAACGAAGAGAATAATTTAGATAATTGGTCTTCTTTAGCAATTTTTAAGAGAGGTACCAGTACAGCTCTTTTTAGAATTTAAGTGGTCCTGGTGTCATTTTAGCAATTTCTTTTTTATTATATTCTTTTTCAACTTGTACGATGTCTCTGTTTTTCAAACCTTTACCAGAAGACATTGCTCCTGCAATTCTCTCGTTGTCTGCGCTAATTTCTTTTAATTTAGGTATAATCTTCTCAGCGCTTCTTCCTACAACGTATCCACCTAATCCGATAGTCATTAAATTAAAGAGTTTATCAGGTAGCTCGAGAATGGGAAGAATATTACCCCCTCCAAATAATGTAACAATATGATTTAAGAAGGGAGCTAACAGATAATTGTTAGCAATTACAAATATAATGATCCACATTAGAGCAGGTCTCCAGTTACGCTGCATTGCGGACCCCTGCATCTCCGTTACGATAAGATCATGTTGTGTTTCTAGTATCGATTTTTGGTTTTCGAGGATTTTTTCTTTAAAAGAAAACGTAATCTTATCAAGTTCTGCTTGAGCAAGTAATTGATCTTCTTTTTTTGAGATGAATTTGTTAATAATACTAGATATCGGCCCTGCTAATCCGGATATGATAGAAGTAACTCCAAGTGCCATATAAATATTTAGTTGACATAGTTACAGATACCGTTATAATTAACCGAGATATATGATGTACCCAAATACATACAATGTGACGGTCCTTGATAAGGAAACAGGAACTAAAACCACAACCGTCGTAGAGACGAAGGATTCGTATCAAGCGCATAAAATTGTTCATGATAACATTAACTGGAAGACTGAAGAGATTACTGATATCTATCGACAAGGTGTAAAGAAGCTTGAGTTGGCTTTTGATATGAGAAAAGGGTTTATAGAAAAAGTATATTAAATAATTACATGAAGAAAAACGTTTTTAAAAACTTTTTTTTCAAAGATAAGTATCTCAAACTACTTACAGGGGGATCAAATTATTTAACTGTCGGGGATTATGATGTAGCCATCACGAATAATGAAAATGTATATATTAAAATTCCTGAAAAATATGACGATTTGGAACCAGACGAGCTACGAGTAAAAACTGACAGTGTTATAGAATATCTTGATGATGAAGGGTTTCTTCCAAAAATGAAACGGAACAAAAGAGTTCATGTTTGGGTATATAATTAATACCTCTTTATTAAACGGTGATCCCGCACATTTTTAATGAAAAGTTTGAAAGGGTAATTACTCTTACAAGTGATGCTACTAAAGATAGGATTCCTTATATCAAACGTTTGTACAAAGAAAATAATATTAAAAGCGAGTTCTATTTTTCTGTTGACCCGGAAATATTGACCGAACATAAATTTTCACAAATAACTGACGGTGGTATAAGTTGTACTTGGGGTCATTATGGTATTATTTCAGCTGCTATTATAGACGAAATAGAAAGCATAGTAGTATTGGAAGATGATGTGTTTTTGTGTAATAAAAATTTGCAACTTCTAGAAGAATTTTTTAATAAAGTGGAAGAGTGGGAAATATTACAACTAGGTTATAATTATACAAAATCTTTAAATTGGCAATATACGCCTTTATTTGGAAGTGAAGATGGGGGATATGAATTCGCGAATTCCATTGTTTCTGTTCCTCATCTTACATATGGTTCTCACTGTATAGGAATGAATAAAGCTGTCTTTAAACACTGGGGAGAAGCATTAAGAAATAATGTTCATAAAAAAGATAGTATGTATGGGTTCCCTTTTGTTCAGTACGCTGACAGTGTACTTTCTAGCATGTATAGTGATTTTAAATCATATATGCCAACAAAAAATATTATAGGAGCTCTTTCCAAACACAAAAATGATGAGAAATATTATTCAGATCACGATATAGAGTTTGATAGTATAGTAAGTTAAGCTTTGAAAAAACTGTATGCTGAATAAATAATTGTATGTATGGCATGCCCGATATACCTTCTGATACGTGGTATAGTAATTTAAATCAATGTTACAACGTTACATGGACGTTAACGGGAGGAACTCTTCCAGATACAACTTATGAAGTCTGTAATCTTAGGGTTAAAGCTGGAGAAGTTCTTATATGGAATAATACTGGTGGTGACGTTGGTATAAAAACAGGACGACCGATGGGACTTAGTGCTCAATCTGTGGACCCCCCTTCAACAACAGAATTTATATTGAAAGATGGGGACCAAATGACTTTCAGAGGTATAACAGATACCGATCAAGTAAGTGCTGCAGGAGCTAACGGCCAGACCCTTTATGGAAGATCTCAGTGGTACTCTATGACACCACAAACAGCACGATAATTCTACTTCATAAATTATTAAATATTAATATGGACCAGCGGCCTATAGGTTTAATTAAATCTATTTGCGAAGAGTTTTGCGACTGTGTTTTAGTCGATGAAAGCATGGGATCGTTTCTTGTATACATTAAAAAAAGATATTACCAACCTCTTTCTTCTAGGTTAGGTCAACTTGAAGTAGTAGAACTATTTAGAAACAAAAGAAACAACAGATATGTTGTACTATATCAAGTAATGTCATTAGTAGATGACATAATTCAATTCGAAGATGATGATTATGATGATTCTGAAGATGATGACTTAGACTGGTGATTGATTTATTCAGCTTATAAGCTATAATCTTTTTATGATCAAATTTAATGAGAAGTATCATACGTATACTAACACATTTACTAGCGAAAAATATATTAGCGCTACCACACTGATCCATAAGTTTACTAAACCTTTTGATACAGAAAAGCATGCCAAAAGGGTAGCTGAAAGAGAAGGGGTAACCCCAGAAGAAATTAAAGGGCAATGGAGACAAGAAAACAAAATTGCTTGTGATTATGGTACCATGGTTCATCAAGTAATGGAAGATTGGCTTAATAATAAAGCTATCGATTCTGAAGACGAAGAGAAGTTTGTAAAACCGTTTGTAAAATTTGTTGTAGAATTTGATAAGTCAAATATTACTGCAGAAAAAATATTATGGAACCATGAGCATAAAGTAGCAGGTACAACTGATGTACTTCAAGATTTTAAAAGATATTTTAACGTGTATGATTTTAAAACAAACAAGAAATTTAATTTTAATAACGTATACGGTGATTATATGTTAAATGAGTTTTCTCATTTATCTAATTGTCAATATAATACCTATTCTCTTCAACTAAGCATGTATGCATATATGGAACAAGTTTTATCTGGTAAACATGTTGGCCAATTAGGTTTATATTATTATGATAGAGAAAACTGTTCTTGGCAATTTTTTCCGGTGCCTTATATGAAAAAAGAGATTGAGTTGATGTTTTGTTTATTGAAAACTGGTAACTTACCGGTAAATAAAGAAAATGAGTGAAGAAGCAAAAAGTGTACTAGAACGGCTAAAAGAAATTAACGAAACTAAAGGCGAAAGCATTTTTTTGCCTTCTTTGGCGAAGAAAGTTAAATTTCGGTCCTTTACTTTAAAGCAACAAAAGGACTTACTAGCAAAATTACCTGATGATTCTTCCGGATTACTAAGTTTTAATAACAATTTTAATAGCATTATCCTAGATAATTGCATGGAAGATATTTCTCTAGATAATTTGAATAATTTTGATAGATTGAGTGTAATTTTAACGTATAGAATTACAGCTGTGGGGGACACTGTAGAAAGAGCAGATAAAACTATAGATCTAAGTAGAATAATTGCAAACGTGGAAACTGCGGATTATGCTCTTGCGCAACAGGTAAAAGAACTTGCTGGAGAAGGGTTTAAGGTGGAAGTAAAATTACCTAGTTTATCATACGATAGTAAAATTAATACGTCGACTGTAGTGAAATTGAAGAAAGCAAAAAATCAACAAGGGGTTATTGCAGAAATGTTTTCAGCTGAGATACTTAAGTATATTAAGTCTCTAACTCTTACTGAAGGCGAGCCTATGGTTGTTGATATGTACTCTTTGTTATATGACGAAAAAGTTAAAATTATAGAAAATTTTCCTAATAGTTTTGCACGTGATATTCTTAATTTTGTAAATGAAATAAGATCTCTAGAAGATAGCATTGTCACTATAGATGGAGAAAAAATAGATATAAGTAACGAACTGTTTAGCTAAGAATATTAAAATAAATAATATTAATGGCTTTAGATGCTACTGCATTCAGTGGAGAGTTCAGCAATATGTTTGCCGCGTTTGCTGAACAACAAAAAATATTTCAAGATAAATTTCTTGAAATGGTTGATGCTCTAGGTAAGACGACGGGAGCTAAAAAAGAAGAATACCAACCACAAAATGAGAAACAAAAAAGTTGGTTGTTTGGAAGACCAAAAACTAAAGATGCCCCGCGAACAGTAAAAAAAGAAGCCGTTAAAGTTTTTATTGAAGATGTTAGCAAAAAAGCAGCGTCAAAGTTAAACCAAACACCAGAAGGAACTGAACGAACCGCGGAACAAAAAGTACCAGAAACAAAAATGGGTCTTCTTGCTTTGTTAGGTGGCTTATTAGGTGCAGGTGCTGTAGCTGTAATTGGTAAAGTATTTGGTGCCGGTGCTGGTGCCGGTGTTGCGGGTGGGTTGTTATCAAAAGTAGGGAAGTATATTTTTAAACCCCTCAAACTTGTAGCAAAACGTTTACCTATTATTGGTTCTTTATTTTCATTTTGGGAAGCGTATGAGCATTTTAAACTGGGTGGGGTAGACAATATAATGTTAGGTCTACTAGATGTAGCTGCAGGTTTTATGTACATGATACCAGGAATTGGTACCGCAATTGGTTTAGGTTTAGATATAGTTTCGTATTTCATAAACGAGAGAGTTGAAGAGCATAAAGTAGAGGGTGGGGACACCAGTTGGCTTGGAAGTATGTATGATAAAGTAATAGAATATCTTTCAGAAACTGATACTATAAAATGGATGGTGGAGTTGGGGAAACTATTTGGTGAGCTATGGGCTAAGCCAACAGATTTAGAGGCATGGAAAGCTTTTGGCATGCACCTTGGAGGTCCGATGGTAAAATTGATGGAAATGCTAAGAAATTTTGATAAAAAAGCAGGTGCTGCTTTGGGTGTAACAGACGAAAAAGGTGAAAGTATGGGGCTGGTTGCTACGTTAGTTAAACTGGTTACTACATATGTAGTAGACCCTCTTCTTAATATGATTAAACAAGTATTTGAATACCTAGGAGATGCTATTGATAAAGCAGCCCAGTTTGTTAAGGATAAGGCGCGAGATGCGGGAGCATTTTTATCATTCGGGTATATGGATACTGCTGCAGAAAAAAGAGCAAAAGAAGAGGAAGCATCAGTAGAAGAACAACGAAAACTATATAGACTTTTAATACAGCGACATGGAGACCCTGGTGATGAGCAGAAGCTTATAGATTTGCACGACGAAATTCAGCAGGACGACGATAGAAAAAGAAAGTTCGATAAATCTGTAAAAAATCGGATTGAAGGGGGGTTTCCATATAAGGCGGAACCTTTAGAGGATTTTGCTGTTATAAACGGTGAAGTAGTAAAATTACCTAAAACAGCAATTATTTCAGGGGGGAGAGTACAAGGGTTCTCGGGCGATGATACTGTAATAGGGTTTAAAGAAGGTGAAGCGTTAGTTACCGGTATAAACAGTCTAATAGAAGTTGGTGAGAATCAGCTAAAAGCTTTGAAAGAATACCTTGAAACAGCAAGTCAAAATGTTATAGCTCCCACTAACAATTCTTCTAATACTTACAACTTTAGTGTGGAGACAGATGTGTCGTCCTTTAGAAAATTAGTAACTTAAATATAGATATGGGAAGGAATTTAGCATTTTCATTTTTAGGTAGTAGAGACCAGAACGAGGTGGGTACATACACTCCGTTAATTATACCTTCTATCAATACTTTTGATGATTCTACTGCTATTGTAAATAATGCTGCTTCCATAAAAGGGCAACAGATCCCGTTTTCTGATTTAAGTTCGAATGAAAGAACACAAACGGGGTTTACGTACGCTACCCCTTTTAGTAGAATAAAAAATTATTATTTTAAGAAGATCCAAGATGGTAACTTTAATAATCTAAAAACTGAGCTTATTGATGTTGTTAAAGATTATATGTGGACCATTTCACCCCAGACTGCCAAAACCGGGAGTAGTGAGTATAGTAGGGCAGCAAGTGATAACAATAGAAGCATAGCTGATGAAGTACCGTATGTGCAAATAAAAGAAAAATATTTTCTGGTAAACAATTTAATTGCTCAGGCTTTATATTCTATTTCAGCAGCAAATAATTTAGGGTCTAATATTACGGGTACCACAGCAACAGGGTTGGTTGGCCAAGCGTCTAATCGTCTTTCGGGGTTTTTACAAACTGTTGCTGGAACTGCTTCTGGTGCATTATCTCAAGCCGGGCTCGACAAGAAGGAACAGACCACTGAAGAACAAGCCGAAAGTTTTATGGCCGGTTTTGCCCCGGGTGCTTTACAGGATACAGGTGGTTTGTCAGGGTTTTTTAGTTCCATAGGTGAAGAAGCTAAAAAATTATTTACTGCATTACTAAAATACCAAGATCCTGATTTAGAAGAAGTACTATTTCCTTATCAAAGATTATACTTCGTTGGACCCACAGGGTTTTCTTATAAAGTACCATATTTTGATAAGACTGCATTTGCTCATTCAAATTCATTTGGCGCACAGGGAGCCGGAAACCCAGCTTTGGGTAGTATTAATAAGTTAATGGAAACTATTCCTTCGTTAGCAGAAGCTGTTCAATCAGTTGTAAACGTTTTTTCTCAAGCAGGTTCAGCACAGATAGAAAGAACTCAATATTACCAATATGGTAATTTACCCCCACCAATAGTTGTTAAGTTCCCCCTTTATAATACTGCCCCTGCAACATATAGCGATATATGTAATAATTTTAAATTAATCTTTTTATTGTTATACCAAAATTTACCGATGCGACAAGACAAAATCGTAGTTGAACCACCATGTATATATGACATAAAAATCCCCGGAATGAAAAGAGAGCCGTATTGCTATTTGAATAACATAACAGTTTATCATAACGGTAACACAAGAATAATGGATATAGATTTAAAGGGCGTTAATTTCGTTGGTAATACTTCCGGGTTTACGGGTGATACAAAATTAGAAACGGTAAAAGCAGTAATTCCCGATTCATATATTATAAATCTTTCGTTTCAACCTGTATTGGCAACCACCAAAAATTTCTTATTTACTACAATAGCTAATGATGGGAATAATAAAGTTACAACAAGGATTCAAAATTAATGGGTGGATTATATCAATCAGAAATTTTAAGTTTACCTAATATGAGTAATAATAGGTACGAGAATATATTTAAAATATATTTGAATGAAGACAACAGATTTATTTATAATTTAAAAACGTCGGTGACGTTTCCTGATGATATGGACCCTGCTTTTATAGACACTTTTAAGTTGGATAGAAAAACGTCTTGGACTATTATCTCGTATAATATATATGGTTCTATTTTTCTATGGTGGAGCATTACAGAGTTAAATAAAATTTCAAACCCGGTGATAATACCAAGTCTGGGAAAAAATTATAATTATATTAAACCCCAGTTCATAGAAACTGTAGTGTCACAAATTAACAGCTTAAAGAATGCGTAGCAATTTTCAACATAAACCAAAACTTACCGGTTTTCCTGATATTGATGAATATCTTTTTTCAGCTTCCACTAATTACCGCATTGATAATATCAATTACAAGTACTATATCTATCTTGTAAATGCTGACGGTAATTATATTAGTTTAACAACTGATGCAATAGAATTATTACATATATCTGATAATGTTCTTGACTATACTGCTTTTGGCACTGTTGTTTTTAGAAATGATAACGACGCGATAGAAAGATCAAACCTTGTTAACACACTTGAAAAGAAAGAAAATTATTTTGCTCGTCAACGTAAAAATTATCAAACAATGATTTCTGAATACTTTTTTAGAAATGATTGTAGAGATTACTTACTTGTGTACATACAGCCCGAAATAAAAAATTTAGCGAACGATGAAGAGATAAAAAAATTACAACCTTTTACAACTCTTCAGTATACATTCACTGTTGTTGGAAATGAAGACATAACAGTTGAAGACAGCGATACAAAATACAAAAAATTAACACTGGTTGATAGTGTAATCGAACTTTTTAGAGAAAAGAATATAGATTTTAGCACTACTAATTATATTGAGGATACTACAGAAGCAGCAGACTTAGATGATATTGATAGAGGAATCAAGACAGGTAAAGTAATAAAGGAACTGATAAGATCGGGTATAAAAGAAGGGGGTATGGGTGAAGATGCTTATGTAAAGAGTGAATCAACCGACGTGGTTGAAGATTCATTTTTTTCTAGAGATTGGGATGAAGGCACAACAAACATTTTTTATGCTTCACCGGGTGAATATAATGTGCTTGACGATTTAAATTATATTCTTGAACGCCATACTTCATCTCAAAAACCTTTTGATCGATGCCTACTTAGAAAGGATAGGTATAGTGGTAAATGGTCTTTAATTAGTTTACAAACTTATTTTAAAAACGCTGTTATGCAAGATAAAAGCTCTAGTTGGGGTGGTTTATTGCATTTAGAAACAATTTTGTTGGGTACTCAATCAAGCAACTACAATAATGCAGATGTACAGGTAGAGTTAAAATCAAGAACACCTGTAATACCTGTTAATAATGAAACGTTGGGAGATTATTCTTTTGTTGACAGTTTTAAATTTCATAATATGAACGGTCTCGATAATCAGAAAGACATTGTTACCACTGCAGTACATTCATATCAATTAAATGACAAAACGTTCCAAATAGATTTAACAAATAATAATGCTACAAAAGCATTACAAGTGTATTATGAAACTTACGTTAAAGGGTCAGACAGCAATGAGTATCCTTTATTTTTAGCAAACAATAAAGATCAAATTAATACTAATATTTTTCTCAATGCAATGAGAAGAAATAACATTAATTACAAAAACGTTTTTTCAATTAACGATAAAGAACCCGATCAACGTTTAGGGGTTGGGAGAAATGCTATCTTATCGTGTGCAATTTTTAAAAACAATGCCTTGGAATTAACTTTAAAAGGTATAACTACTAGAGCAGCAGGCCGTTTTTTTAGTTTCGATAGAGCTAAAAGCGTACCTGAAGGAAAATTTGATGATAAGGTTTTCGGTACATATTTCTTAGTAAACGTAGAACATATTTTTAATAAAGGTACTTACGTTAATAAAGTTATAGGTGTAAAAACATATTTGTATGGTGATCCGTTTGTAAAAGAAGTATCATGAGTTATCTTTATGAAAAAACAATTGATCCTGTTTTATATGATTTAAATGTCTTTTTTGAAAAAGGGTTTTATAATGCTTATACCAATTATGGTGAAACGTTTTTAGCTGACGGGGTAGATTTGCTAAAATATTTTTTAGAATATAATAAATCCAACGTTATAGTTGATCCAATTTCAAGCAAAGTAAACATATACGAGTCTTTGGACCAGGAAGGCATTAAGACTTATACTGAAACCCAGTATAAAGTTTGGTGGTATGAAAACTTTTTGACGTCAATGAAGCAGGTTAGAGAACGTTTTGAAGCTCAACTCGGCGATAAAGTAAAGTTTTTTAAAGAAATAAGTGATAGTATAGGGTTACTAAGAAATGTAGACTGGATACCTAATGATAGTGTTATTTCTCTTATAGATATTGAAATGGACAACGATCAGGTTATACCTGTCCCTGTACATAGTTCTGTAATGAACAAATTAAGGCCCGAAACAGAGAATTTAATAATGCAAATGTCAAGAGCTAACACTTCTGTGTACAGACACAATATGTGGCTATTACCCGCAGATTACTCCGGGGATTCAAAAACAGCTCACGGGGAAGATTTAGTACCAGATTATTATCATTATTCTAGATTATATAATATAGGTAAATCTGATTTAGAAGCTGACTTAAGTAAACATTTTGGAGATGTTTATGAATTAATATCGTGGTATGAAACTTATAAACCACAAGATACAGAAAATAACAGACAAGAAATGAATAAAACTAATTTTACTTTAGATGTGCAAGGTATTACTCAAAACGTTGATATGTTAAAACAAGAAATAGACACATATCAAAATGTAGTAAGCTTTATGAAGTCTCTTGGGGTAGTTTCTGTGTAACGTCTATTATCTCTTCTTCTGCTTTTTTCGCATTTGCAAAGAGTTCTTTTATAACCTCATCTCTAGACAACATAATTTTAGCAGTTACTTCTCCCTGTAAAAGCTCTTTCTTACCTTGTATATCTAATTGTTTTACTTCTTTTTGTGTGTCGCCTTTTTTGTCTTGAACTAAAACCTTACTAAGACTTTCAATTGCTGAAGAAGAAGCTTTTATTAACTCAGCAAGACTCGTTACATCTCTATGTTCCGGTGCTGTCTCAACATATTGTTTAACGTCACTTACCATTTCTACAGACTGTTGAATTAATTTACCAGCGTTGTTTAGAATGAACTCTTCCAAATTATCTTTTGACAGTTTAAATTCTTCTTGTGCTTTTTCTGGGTTTTTGATAATTTGATCAGCATTTTTTAGTTGGTCAATTAAATCTCCCATATCGTGTGTTGGAATGTCTGACATTGCCAAATATTTAAGTGGTTGATAAAAAATTACAAGGTATTATAATAGTTACATGAAACGAAGTTATTGGGGTGACCCTAGTATCGGGGTAGATAGATTGGAAAAAATGAGGTCTTTTGCGCAAGGGGAAACTACAAACGTTACAATAGATATGAGTAAAGAAGTAGAATTAAAATTTACAAGGTCACATGATGATGCTGTACTACCCATGGCTAATAATAGCGAACCAGGAACAGGAGATACAGGTTACGATCTTACAGCAGTAGAAGATGTTAGAATTCTTCCAAATGGATCTAAAGTTGTTCCTGTAGGTTTAAAACTAGCTTATGTAACTCCTGGGTTTTGGTTTAGAATTGAACCCCGGTCGGGGTTAGGGTTTAAGAAAAGTGTCCAACCCCATCTGGGGGTAATTGATAATGGTTATAGAGGCGACATGGGGGTGAAGCTTTATAATTTTCATGATTTTAATGATGTACAAATACGTAAAGGAGATAAAATAGCACAACTAGTTATATATGAACTTCTTCAACCTAATGTTAGTTGGGCAGATGAAGTATCTGAATCTGCAAGAGGTGAGAAGGGGTTTGGATCTTCAGATGATGAGTTAGATTATGATCCAATAAAAGGCGATAAAGGGTCTAAATAGAGAATTGGATGTGTCATTAAAATTTATTTCTGAATACCAAGTACGTAATAATCTAAACCCAAGAAATGTGTTAGATTGTATAAAAGACGTATTTGTAGATTACGCAAAAGGAAAGGCTGCAATGCCTTCTAAAGTGTATTTAGAAATGAAAACCCCTGGTGATGATTATAGAGCAATGCCTGCATATACCAGAAATAGTGCTGGTATCAAATGGATAGCTGATTATACATCTAATATAGAGAAAAATATTAGAACTACAGATGCACTAATAATTTTAAATAATAAACATACTGGCAAACCTTTGAGCTTGATTGAAGGAAATTTTATCACTCAAGTTAGAACAGCAGCTACTACTGCTCTAGCTACTCAAGCAATACTGAATGGGGATAAAGTAAAAAAGATTGCCTTTATAGGTTGTGGTGCTCAAACAATGCCACATTTACAATATCTTTTGGAAGTGATAGATGTAAAAGAAATTTCTCTTTATGATAAAAATATAGATAAAGCATACAATATGGCAAAAAGTTTAGGAGATGTATTTGAAAAAATTTATGTTGCTCAGAGTGTTCAAGAATGTGTGAAAGATAGTAGAGTAATTACTACACTTACCCCTTCTAGAAGCGGGTATTTAAATGATAAGATGTTAACTAAACCAGTTCACATAAATGCAGTAGGAGCAGATGCAGTAGGGAAAAGAGAATTATGTGATGATGTATTTTTTAATTGTTCTACTTTAGTTTATGATGATAAAGAACAAGCATGCCACTCAGGGGATTCTCAATATAGAAAAGGCCCATCTCATATGCATACAAATCCACATTTGAAAGAATACGAATTAAAGAACGTACTTAGGTGGTCTAAAAAAACATTACAAGAAAAAATTAACAGAACCTTAACGGTGTATGATTCTACGGGGCTAGCTATAGAGGATATTGCAATAGCTGAAGCCATATATGAAAAAATTAAATAATAACAATGTTTAATAATTTATTTGTTGAGAAATATAGACCAGCAACATTAGATGATATAATTTTAACTGATGAAAATTACAGAGTTTTTAATCAGTTTAGAGAACAAGAAGAAATTCCAAATTTACTTTTTGCCGGGGCACCCGGTATTGGTAAAACTTCTTTAGCAAAAATAATTGTAAATGACTTAATAAAATGTGGTCACATATACATAAATGCATCAGATGAAAGTGGTATAGAAACAATTAGAACGAAATGTATAACGTATGCTAAAAAGCGACCAACCAAGGGTAAGATTAATGTTATTATTCTTGATGAGTGTGATGGGTTGATGCAAGAGTCTCAAAGAGCTCTAAGAAATATTATCGAAGAATATAGCAGAACTACTCGTTGGATTTTAACTTGCAATTACATTCACAGGATTATCCCTGCGCTACAAAGCAGATGTCAATATTACGATCTAACACCTCCAATATTAGAAGTTGTAAAGAGATGTGCTGATATTTTAAATTACGAAAAAATTACATTAACTGAAGATAACAGAGATTATTTTATAAAACTAATAAAAAAAGATTACCCAGATATTCGAAAGTGCATTAATAACATTCAAAAATATTCTGTAAATGGTAGGTTAATGATTGAAAAGGAAGAAACCGATAAAGCTTTCATTGATGGGTTGTATGAAAAAATCGAAGCAAAGGAAGTGTATAATATTAGAAAATTTCTAGTAGAGAATGACGATAAATTCAATGGCGAGTATCATTCACTTTTAAAGTTGCTGTTTAATTATACATACGAAAGAAAAAATTTAAAAGAAGTATTGAAAAGAGAACTACTTATAATTATTTCTGAGTATCTTTATAGAAATACATTTGTACTTGATAAAGAAATAAATGCATTTATTTGCTGTTTAGAATTAGTTAAGAAATTCTAGATTTTATTTTCTTTCTTACTGTTTTGCCTTTCCTTCTTCCAAAATACTCTTTGCCAATATTTGCGCAAATGCTTTCTCCATTGTGGTGATCTGGTTAATTTGCTTTTTTTGGCCACTTTTCTTCTTTTCTTTCTTGTATAGTAAGTTTTTCTTTTTTGTTACCATACGCGCTATGGCGCGGGTTGCAGCAGCATTGGCATTGAGGTTTGTTATCTCTTATTTTTTCTTGTTTACCCGTATTGTAATTTATATGTTTTCTTGTGGTTCTGCTCATTATTTATTCCTTTATAATTATATAAGAGTCACCTTGTATATCTACAATCATTCCTTTTTTTAAAAAGGCTTTTGTAAGAACTTCTATGAAAGCTTCATCCGACAAATCATTAGAACACAAATGTCGTGGAGCTTCTTCCATTTTTTGTCGCCACTTTAAAGCTGTTTTCTTTATGTTCTTCATCTTACTACTGTTAATGCGCTAGAATGACAGTCATAGCATGATTGTTTTATTCGTGGATAAGAATCCATCAGCTCTGCTTTTGTATAAGACGGAGACAGTTCAATTGTATCTTCGTCCCAATTATCAGCATAATAAAAAATATATAATTGCCTTTGAAAATTAAGACACTCGACTCGTTGCACGGATCTTTTAGTTTCTGCTACAGACGTTAAGAGCATAGCTGTCAGTATCCCTATAATAGCAATTACTACTAACAACTCAACGAGAGTAAAACTTTTCTTACCATGAATCATTCCAATACCATCCCCATGAATCTCTCCTACCCTTCCGGAAATAACTATCACGTGCACTTTCTGGTCCGGTATTCCATACGCGCATTTGTCTTGATAAATTAAACATCCATAGAAACCATGTATACTTTTGTTTTCTCCAGGCCATGGTTTCGATTTTGGTAGTAGATCTATCTTTTAACCATTTTACATCTACACTACCGTACGCTCTTCTTATTCCGTACTTAAAATTAGAACCATCAATATGAAATCTAGTTTG
>Ga0209644_1000174_pt1 | contig 16916 bp, 24 predicted proteins | sample ETNvirome_2_1000_FD_184069 | JGI IMG/M metagenome (GOLD analysis project Ga0209644, IMG submission 184069) | Marine viral communities from the Pacific Ocean - ETNP_2_1000 (SPAdes) (version 2) | ecosystem: Environmental > Aquatic > Marine > Oceanic | place: Pacific Ocean | collected 2013-06-22 | reverse complement strand
CGCAACAGTCCTTTGCCAGTGCCATGCAGAAGACGATGAGTGAGGAGCAGTTGAAACAGCAGCAGATGGCTAACCTTCAGAGCTTCTCTGGGTTAGCTCCTGTATCTGCACAGTTCGGGAACATACAGGGAGCGCAACAAGGTGTGGCATCCAGCTTCCAGCCGATTCAATACCAGCCCACCAATACTATGCAACTATTGCAGGGACAACAACAAATGGCTCAGAGCAACTTCGGGACACAAGCGAACATATTCGGAACACAAGTCCAACAGTCTATGGCTCCCGCTGGGTTTGAGAGAATTGCTGGAGCAATGGCAGATTGGGGTTCGGCATTTGGTGGAACCAAGGGATTCAAGGGAGTAGGATAATATGCCTTTAGGAATAGAAAAAACCAAGGAAGAGAAACTAGCTGAAATAAGGGCTAAGATAGCTGGGGTTAGGGCTGAAGGCCGTGGACGCAAACCTGCCAAACTTGGCGATCGAGTGTGGCCTGTTGAAGGGGAATTTGATGAGCCAATCCCTGAGCTTCCTGCTGCTCCTCTTGCGCCTGAACCTGTTGGGGGTGACATGACTCCGAAGCAACAGAAGAAGGCTGACAAGCTGAACAAACAAGTTGATAGAGCAACCCAACAGGCCCAGAGTGCCTTAACCAAGGCGGAGGCGAAAGGGGCTGCACTTGAGCGTTACCTAGAGGAGGGTCGGAAGAAACACCCCGCGCCATCTGGAACAGAACGAGCGTTGTCCATGCTTATCCCGCCCTTGGCAATGGGAACCGGAAGGAAATCCAGAAGGGCAGCGGCAGAGGAGGGGTTTAGGAGGGAAAGTTTTGAAACCGAGTGGGAAAGGACGCAAGATGCTCTCAAAGCAGCCAAGTCGGCACGAGTGGCCGGGAAACGTGCGATTGGGAAACTGACAGAGCCTCAGCGAGTAGACCTCGGTAAGATAAATAGATGGAACTCGATGTCTGAATGGATGACCCCGGAAGACAGAGAGTTGGCCACTCCAGCATACAGGGAGCAGGTATTGCGTGGTTCTTTGGGCAAGAAACCGGGGGCGTGGATGGTTAAGGCTAGAGAGCTGGCGGCTATATATGACGAAGCCGAGGAGCAGAGAGATGATCGAAAGGAGCTTGCTATGGGTTTTGCGGCCCTATACGCAGACCCAGTAACAGGAGGGTTTACAGACCCCAAGACTCCCAACGGAGAGAGTGTCTTCCCTGAAGGATCAGAGCAAAGAATTTGGATTATGCAGGGTCTGCTCAAAAATCAGGGTGAAGTTGCTAAGGGGATGGTTTCCCAAGTTCAAAGCGGAATGGCCACAGCAAAGCGTAACCTGTCCGAAATCGGGTCGCTTATGGGTCACAGCAGGGAAGGCAGCAGGACGTTCGCTGAGATAAAGATGCGGAATCCCAACTTCGCGCAATATGCAACTGACCCCAACGGTGGGGTCAAAGATTTCCCCGCCCTGAGAAAGGCGTTGGCTGAGTATGCTGAGGTAACGGGTTCGGAATGGCAAGAATCCGCAATGGTGGTGGCGGATATAGAATTGCTTGAAGTAAGAAATAAACTGATAACTGAACTAATATCCGACCCCACCATAGATGCAAAAGAGAAAAACACTCTGCTTGCCGAGCATAGAGATAATCTACGGAAGATGAACAGACTCTATGTGGAGTCTGTGGTGGACGGCGCATCCAAGATAGCTGCCGAGGTTGAGACCCTTGAAGAGCAGAAGACGAATACGGAGGAAGGCAGAAAGAGTCGATTAACTTATCTCAGGAGACTCCATGAAAAAGATGTTGACGAGTTCGAGCAGCTTGTCCCGGATGACATACTGCAAGAACACGGTGGGCGGGAAGTGTTCGTACAGAAAGTCACCCTAAACAAGGACGGGAAGGTAGTAGTTTTTGACACGAAAGAAGCCAAGCATAAGGAAATTGACTCTTGGGAAATGATTGTTCCCAAGAAGAGGCATGACGCACTGGGATACTACATGGATCGGGTGGTCAAAACTTCTGACGAGTTAACCAATATGCCAAGAACATATTCCGACATCAGGAAATCAATCCTAGACCCGCCAGAAATACTGAAAAGAAGGCAGCATGGAGGCACGTTGAAGGATGTAGAATACTTCAAAAAACATTTCCCTGATCTGCTGGGCAGAATGCGGGTTCAAGATCACGGGCCAGACGGAGGGTTGACGGGGGACAGCAGGGCTATCCTGATTAAGTGGCTAGGAGAAGACGATGCCGCAGAAAGCCGAGGCATTCTGGTGAAAGCCAGAAACCTGCTAATTCCTACTGAACACCAACTCAACGAGACAGGGATGACTTGGGCGCAGTGGAATCGGATCGTTGACCGCAAGAAGCTGATGTCTGCTCTTACAAGACTGGAAGAAATTCCGAGGCACCCCCCGGAAGGTGAGACTACGCCCACGCCCACGCCCGCTCCCGTGCCTAAACCTATACCCGCACCTGAACCTGCTTCCGTTATTCCGCCATTGCCCACGGGGCAAACTGATCCGTGGGCAATGCCACCAATCACTCCGGGTGAAGCTCCGTTGGGTGTTGGCCCAAGCGGTGAGCCAATTATTCCGACATCGCCCACGAGGCAGCCTGATATTCCGGGGTTGCCGCCTTTGCCGGATGGACTTACGTCACCGGGAACGCTGCCTGAGAGTCTGCCGCCCATGCCTCCGGGCATGGAACCTGAGCCTGATCTTGAGATGCTTGAGAGAAAGAAGAATGCTCCAGTGGGAGCCAAAATAAATCAAGGTGGAAAAATCTTTGAGAAGCAGAAGGATGGCACATGGATCGAGGTAAAAAAGGATTAAGAGATGCCACCTCCGGTACAATTTGACCCAAGCAAGCCCTTCACGTTTGTTGAGGAGGAGAAGGAAAAGAAGGAGGCTGAATTTGACCCAAGCAAGCCCTTCACGTTTGTTGAGGAGGAGGTAAAAGAGCCGACACCTGCTCCCAGAATGCAGGTTCAAAATGTTGAAGGGCGGCTCGCCCCTGTGGTTCCTCCCGGCACAGAGTTCCCACTGTCCATGCCTCCGAAGAAGGAACCCAGTGACGATGAGCTTAGGTCTTCCATGATGAAGAGCTTCCTTGCTCCGCCTGAGTTCGATCCCTCCCCATCCAGAACCCAGAAAGATTGGGATGAGGTTTCAGGGAATCTTCAGGAACAACTGGAGGCCGCTTACCGTGTGAGGGATGCTGAGTCTAAAGAGGAAAAGCTCAGGGCCACTATTGATTATGCAAGGAAGAAGGCAGAAAACAGGAGCAACCCAAAATACCAAGCAATGTGGAACCCGGAGGTTCAAGACCCAATCAGGCAGGAGGTTGAAAAGCGGTTTTCAAGCAAGCGCAATATCCTCAGTCTCAACGAAGCCAATACGGCAGTGTATCAGTGGGTCTATGGGGGTGCGCTGGAGGAGGGGCCATCTGACAAGGGGCTGCTTGCCCGCTTTAACAAGAAGTATAAAAAGAACTACACTGACCTTGGATCAGCCAAGAGGTTTCTGGAGCAAAACATTAGGTCAGAGCAAATGCGAGGCACAGCTTTGGCCAGAAAAGACAAGGCACTGGAGGTTGCTCAACTTGGAGCAGCATTTCTTTCTTCTCCTTGGGCGGGATTGGAGAAGGCATCAGACGTTAGTGGTGCTATAGTGGGAGAAACACTTGAACTGGCAGCAGGGATGCAACTAACGCCCACGGGGCTGGCATACCGTCAAGGGGAGGGCGGCAAGTATGCTGAAGCTGCCCTTGAGGCTCCGATCAGGACATGGGGGCAGGAGGGGCCATCTTTCCAAGAGTTGCTGGTGGAGAAGGGAGTCGGCCCACTTAGGCGCGGAGGTGCCAAAGCTGGGTCAATCATTCCAGACATAGTGGCGGGGGCTTTTGTGACACCCTCCGTCTCTGCTTTTCTCAAGGCGCGGGGAGTCCCGGCAGCAGCAATAAATGCGTACAAAACTCCGGCAGCTTATGCGGGTGTTTTCGGTGGCAAAACTTATGCCGTCACCGGGGGTGACGCGAAACAGGCCGCTGAGGCTGGGCTGTTAGGGGCATTGGTTCCCGGCGTTCATGCGGCAGCGAAGGAGGGGACTTCCATCCTGATTAAAAAGATGCTGAAGGGGGATTTGAGCGACAAAGCCAAGTTCCGCGTTACTTTTGCCGAGGAAATCGGCGGTCTGGCTGGAGTTCTTTCGATAATCAATGCGCCCAACATGGGGAAGTACCTGAGTGCCAGCCCCGAAGAGCAGGACGCAATGCGGAAGGAGTTCCTTGGGGAAGGTCTGGCTTTCGCCGCTTTAGCGCGTTATTCAACCGGACAACGGGCGAAGATGGAACGCTTGGCCAAGATGCTGAATGAGAAGGAGATTCAGGCTGATCTAAAGGAAGCCTTTAATGAGAACTGGAATGCAAGGGAGGCTTTCTTGGATGGGTCAGCAGAACTTGCCAGACGGCAGAACCTTCTCACCCCAGAACAGTTGGCAGAGTTTGAAGGTATGCAGAAGGCTGCGAGAGAGGCTTTTGATCTTGAGGTTGGAAAGCCCACCGTGGAACCGGGAGTGGTTGATCCTATAACTGGCAGAAAGCTAAGACCTAAGAAGTTGCCGCCGGAAGAGGGGTTAGAAACCGGGACGATGAAAGCGGTTCGGGCAGCTAGGCAGCGTAGGCTGGACGAACAGCTTAAAGCATTTGAGATTGGGGATGTAGAGGCAGCAAGAAAACTTGAGCCAGCCTTCACCACACCGCTCCCCCCGTCATCGGTGCCACTCCCAATCGAGCCTCCAGTGGTAGCAGCCCCCCCGTCACCGTTCGGGTCGGTATCAGAACAGGAGCGACTGTTTGCGACACGCCACATCGAGAGACTGAAAAGTGTGGGGCAGACGGAAAGGGCTAAGGACTTTGAGGAACACAGGGACATCTTCTATGAAAAACTTGAGGTTAGGGATGCCAAGGAAACTATAGAAGATATGACTGACGCAGAGTGGAACGCTCTCGTCGCAGATCAGAAATCTTTTGGTGAGGAGTGGCAAACCCTGATCGACATAGAGAGAGGAAGGAGAGCTGAGAAAGCCCGTGACTGGGAGGCGGCTGATGACATTTATGAGACGTTGGGAAGGAGGCTAACGACCTACGGACAGGGCATCCAGCAAGCGACAACTTACGGGATGTCCAGCCGTGGCATCGTCAAGATGGTAAACTCAAGACTGAGGGACATAGGAGCAAAACAACTCAACAAGAAGCAGGAGTCCAAGATGAGGGAGCTGGTTCAGGTTACGAAAGATTCGTATGCTGAGTGGCAGAAGGCTCAGAAGAAGTATGAGCTGGACAGGACGGACGCGAACTTTGGAAAGCAGGGAGAACTCTGGAAGAAAGCTGAGGAGTCTGCAAGGCAACAGTCTTTGTACCTGTATAATTTTAACAAGCGAGCTTGGAGTGATATCATAGTAACCCAGATTCAGGGCAACCTGCTGAGTCCTGCATCCATTATCCTCAATGCCGGGGCCAATATCCTCATGCGACCCATACGGGCGACTGTCCGTGGGGTACACGAAGGTGGCGAGGCTGCTGCTGACCTGCTCTACACACACACACTGGGTAAATTAAAGGGAACACCGAATTTATCTGTAAAGCATCACATCCCATCACCAATCGCTGGGACTATGAGGACTCTGGTAGGAGCCAAGGAAGGGTTGTTTGCCGAGGGTGCAGATTGGAAGGGGGCGGAGAGTGCGTGGACAGTCCTGAAGAGGGGAGCGACTACCAACCCGTATGAGGCTAAGGGCGTCGAGCTGTCCCCCGCAAACTCCAGACTAGCCTACCAGCAACTCAAGGCACTTTGGGCGGGTGACGCGGTGCAATACAGCAGCAAGCTGCGTAACCTGAACGAGTACGCCAAGTCCACGTTTGAGATGACGTTTGGGTTCCCGCCGGATGTAGCTTTCAGGCTTTTGTACATGGGCGACATCCCATTCCGCAGGGCGGCAGAGTACAGGATCATAGGGAAGATGGCGGAAGAGAAGCTAGCTGGGAGAACCGACCTCACCGATTCCCAGCGGCAACACATGATGTCTGCGGCGATGAAAGACCCGCGAACAATGTTCGACAAGGCGGAACAGGAATGGATAAAGAGGAAGTCAGCTATCGAAGTCTATCAGCAAGACAACCGCGCAACAGAGTTTATTGGCAAGTACATGGGCGCAATGAGGAGGGGCGGAGTTGCCGGGAAGATTGGTCATGTCGGATTTCGCCTCCTTGCTCCGTATCAAAAGACTCCTATCAACGTCGTTGGGGAAATACTTTCATACACGATTCCCGGTGGCATCATAAATACATCAGCACATGGATATGCCATACGCGAGCGCGGAAGAAAGAAGGGTAAAGGCTGGAAGGATTCGTACCTTGATGCCACAGAACAGGAGAAATATGACCTGAAGGAGTCAGCGGCCAAGTTATCGGTTGCTTTCGGGATAGGGCAGGTTGCTGCCACTATGGCAGACTACGGGCTGATTCAGCCAACGATGGGGCGAGGCGGAGGCGATCCCCGGAAGAAGAGGTTGTTTCTGGAAACCTATGGAGTGCCAGCAGGGCATATGAATTGGAGTGGTGCTAAGCGGTGGATACCACTCTTTATGAAAGCCCAGAAGCTGAAGTATTCAGGGGGGGAAGAGGTAGATGTCAACATAGCGTTCGATAAGGCTAGAGAAGCCGCCAAGTTTGTGGAGGGAGATGAGGTTGCAAATCTTGCCAGAGTTGGTTCTGCTGGGGCGATCATGCTGATTAACGTGGATGCCAGTCGTAAGCTGCAAGAGCTTACTGACGAGCAGCGGTCAACTTTTGAAGCCTTGGCAAGGGCCGGGTTTTCCCAGCTACAAACCGCAACCCAATACATGACCGGAGTACCGTACACGCAACAGCTAGGTGAAATTTATTCGTGGGCTGCTGGGAATCCCCGCTCTGATGCGGCCTCGTTCTTTTCTAAGATGGGAGAAACATTGACCGCAATAGGAGTACCAAGAACCTTTGGCTGGTATGACATGATGCGGGAAGAGAACAGGCCAACTTACAGGCACGACACTTTAGTAAACCAGCTATTGAACAAGTGGCAAGCCAAGCTGGATTCCGTGTGGATTGGCAAGCACTGGGCAATCGGGAAGCACCGTGATGAGCTGCCTGTGATATTGGACTTCAGGGGCAGGGAGGCTGTCAGGACACCTAATGGCAAGAAGTATGTGCTTGGGCAGGAGGCTTCCCCGGCAATGTGGCACTGGCTAGGGATGTCAAAACACAGGGAGCAGGGGTTTGAGTTTACCGAAAAGGGCGTGGTCGTACCGGACGCAGCATCGGCTGAGATGCTGAGGCTACACGAGAAGTTTGAGGGACGGGCAGGTGGGCCGGACATGACCCTGCTACCATCCCCGATCCTCCCAACAATAAGCGAAACACTGGGAACCGTGGAGCAGGACTACGAGCTTACGCCAAAACAATACGAGGACTACCAGAAGCTCATCGGCAGGTTAAGGTTTGAGGGTCTTGACCGGAGTGAGTGGAGGAAATACGGCTATGCGGAGAAGCCCCCGTGGGAGGGGCTGGACTACATGGTGTCTAACTCTAGCTGGCTCGCTCTCGATGATAAGGATAAAGCGAAAACAATACGCAGGAGTCTGAGATTTGGATTTGAGAAGGCGAAGGAAAGGTATCTGCGAGATAACAGGCATCTACTGAAGAAAAAGAAGCCCAAGGTTGGATTGAGGCGATAAGGGTGGAGGACAATAACCATAGAACCAAAAAGAACAGGCAGTGTTGCGGAACTTGCCGTTGCAAAGAAACTTGTTGAGCGTGGATTCACAGTAAGCTGGCCTCTCAATGAGGACTCTTATGACTTAATTGCTGAGAAGGATGGAAAGGCCAGACGGATACAGGTTAAGTCAGCTAGTATCAACAAGGGCGGAAGCTATCGCTGCGGGTTAACGCATTGCCGCACGAAGAACCTCAGCTACACGAAGAGTGACTGTGACTTCATAATCCTCTTCGCCCCCTACTCATGGGACTTTGAGGATATGATCCGTGATGGGTACTACATCATACCCGTCGAGGATGCCGCCAAAGGGGGTCAATCCATAGCCGTCCTGTTCCCGGCAGGGAAAGGTAGAGGCCGAATAAAGATAAGCAGATGGGAGAAGTACAAGGATGGTTGGGAGAGGATATAAGAACAAGTTCCCGAAGAGCTGGGTAGGGAAGCGGGTGAAGGTGCAATGGCTTGACCCCGCAGGTTACGTTCAGGATGAGCTATCCAAGGTAAAGCCCTGCCCGTGTGTAACCGTTGGGGTCTTGTTACGAATCCACAAGCAGTTCCTTGTCGTAGCGTCGAGCCAGTACACTGACGACGAGAAAGACCCTACCGTGGACGCAACAGCCATTACCAAAGGTTGTGTCACTTTCATTAACCTAATTTAGTATCGAGTATCTTCTTTCGGATGGCGATACGCTGCCCATGCAGCTTGATGTATTCTGCCTTGGCAGTATCACTGTCCCACATATAGTCGCCCGTAGCGTTCTCGCCTCGGTGACGGCGCAGCTCAGTCATGCGTTCGTCGATCAGCTCGATGATTTGTTTCAGCTCCCAGACTGAGGCGGGCTTTCGTAGCTCAGGAAGGTTGAACGACATCGGTTGCCTCCTCCTGCTTGACTTCCTTGTAGACCCTATCGAACTCAATAAAGTTCTCACGGGATTTCCTTATGTTATCAGCCCAGCTACCGTTGGTGTGCTTGCAGGTCAAGTCCAGCTCCAACACCTCCTCGACCTTCTTGACCCCGTACATGATGCCGCCGTGGTCGCGGGAAAACATCCGTCCGGTGTGGCAGAAGGTGTAGCCCATGCCCTGTTTCAGCAGCCAGTAGGCTGTCTGTCTGGCGAAGACAAGAGGTTGCGTCCTGCTCTTCCCCAGAACCTCATCGGCGTCCACCTCGAACGCCTTCGCGACTGCCTGAGCAGCCATCTTCAAGTAGTCATCATCCATCTTACTTATGATATACTCTTCATTTTTCATAGGTATTCTCCTTATAGTTATACGTGTTGACTAAAACCCCCTCTCCCCGAAACAGCAGTATTACAAAACAGGGAGAGGGGACACAATCAAGTGTTCGCGAACACTTGATTAGAATGGTGCTTCGGCGGGTTCCTTTGCGGGTTCCGTTGCCGTAGCTGCTCCTTCTTGTGGGACACCCTTCTGGGTGGCGATACTTAGACGAGAGGTTCCGCTCTGGTCTTCCTCGATCCAGCCAGACAGGTGAAGGGCTTCTACTATGCCATCTTCATTGGCAAGCTCCTTCAACTCGTTCAGGTCTAGGTCGAACAGTTTACCCTTATAGTCAGGGTCTCTTGAGCCTTCCCTCTTCTTTTCGTTCTTGTAGAGGTAGGCTTTGCGGGCGACCTTTGAGAAGGTCAGCATTGGTTTTGTTTCTTCAGGCATATTACTACTCCTTGTTTACCTTTTCCCTAATGCCCTCTGACCAATTCTCCACCGCATCTACGATGGATAGTAACCGTTGACGAACGGCTGGTTGCAGTGGGGCATTGAGATTGATGTGCTTCATCGCGGCCATTTGTCCGCCGATGGTATAAGCAAAATGTTTTAAAGCTGTGCAGGATTCCTTTCTGTCACACCACGCACAGTATTCACATGGCCACGGTGAGCGGGTGGGATCGTTAACGGAGTCAACGATGGCATAGACTATATCCTCAGCCTCCTCGCGGGTCAAGTCGAACTTCTCAACCTCCTTGAACCTAGAGTAGACTAGGTGACAAGTGAGCTTCTTCTCCTTGTACTTCTGCATCACGCCAAGGGCATACGCTGCCATCTGTTGCTTGTAGTCCCGCTTCTGTCCGGTCTTCAGGTCGAACAGATGCCCCTTGCAATAGGCGTCCATGCTGCCGAACGTGACCTCCTCATCGCCTCGCATGACTGAGATGCGTTCCTCAGTGATGAGCTTCTTCCTGCCGACGACAGACATGATGTACTGCGCCGACCATATTACTTCTTTAGGATATTTTTTTAAGGGCATTGAGATCGGCCTTCCAAGCTATCTTCATCTGTGCTGCGAGCTTCTCCTTGAGCCACTCGTTCCTGCTCAGGTTGATCCCGATAAGGGCAGAGAGACATTCGCTCCTGCTTGCGTGTGGGTTGGCGAGAGTCTGCTTCGCTATGATCTCCCACTCCTCGATGGTTCCATGTCTATGTTTCATTCAAACAGGAAGTCTTTCATGGGTGGTGTGTTGGTCGGTCTAACACCTGTCTCCTTGTAGGTGTAGCATGGTTCGCATAGGACTTTCGAGTTACCTATCCATGATTCCAGATTGAGTCCAGCCCCCTTGGCCGCTGAGTCCTTCTCATCATCAACCTCTATCACTATCTCGTTCTTGCATAATCTGCACGTTGTCTTGTATTCCATTGATGCTCCTTTGCTGTTTCCATCGGGAGGTATGCGTTGGTGCGCCATGCCACGCCTCCGTTAATGGTCTCCTGTGTGCGCGTGTTCTCCACCCCGAAATCAATGACGAACTTACCCAGCTCATCGGTGATCTTCAGCGTGTAAAGTGTCTTGTCGGGGATCAGGTATAGCATCCCAACAAAGGGGATACACAGCAGGTCACTTATCTGTTGCCCCCTGAGAATCTTCTCGTGGGTGACGAGCCATGTGTTGCCGAACCGATTGCGAAGCATCTCCTTGGTCATGTTGCGGGTCTTAATCTCAACTGCATAATCAATTTGATCCCCGCCAGCCAGAAAGAAGAAGCCATCTATAGCTGCGGGTGTCTTCTTGTTGGTCTCGATGAACCCGTACTGCGGGTACAGCTTGAGGAACAGACACACCGCATCCCGCTCGTAGCCCAGTGACTTCTGCCCCTTTGGTGTGTTGATGTCCATGTCTACCTCTTAGCCATCTCCTTCCAGCGTTCAACCTCGAACTCCAGCTCCGCTATCTGGCTGTCCTTAGCGTCAATCTGGTGGGCGAGGCTGTCGAGGTAGAACCACAGGTCAAGGGCTTCGTACCTGCATTCAGCGATGAGGTTGGGGTTGTCGTCAAGGTTGGTTCCCTTTTCCTTCTGCCCCTTGTCATACTTGGGCCGTGCCATCTGCTTGAAACACATGATGGCTTGCTCCCTGATTTCGTCTGGTGTTCTTTCTTTCATTTTAGTTGTGTCCTTCTGTATGCCAGTACCGTCTAATGGATATGGACTGGTACTTTGTAGTAAATGTTATCTCATGGGCGTCCAACGTCATTGGTGATCTTGCGGTTGCGCTTATCGCCTTGGCAGTTGTGTTCCATGTTCTCAGGCATCGGGCTTAATATACTTCTTTAAGTCTCCATTGGTTAGCAGGGCTTCGAGCCTTTCGTGCAGCTTTGTGCCGCGAATAGCTGCCGCCCCCACTGTGTCTGATGACTTGTAGCATGGACACTTGGCGAGTGCTGGCAGTGATGAAGGCGGGAAGTCCTTGTGATGCGCCCGCTGTTCGTGGTCAATGTGTTTCATTTCTTCCTTTTAGCTTCACGCTTGGCCCTTAGCCGATCCAACCGATCCCGCCACCTACGTTGAGCGCGAGACCCAGAATCTGTTAGGCCCAACCGCGTGGCATCACCATAGGCACGTAGATTAACAAGGTGTTCGTCCAGTATAACTTGATTTTTTTTTGACTCCCTGTTGTCCATAATTCTCCTTAGTTAATGAGGGACAGGCAGGTCACGGCGGAGGCCATTGCTCGGAGCTTTACGACCGATGGGATAGTAGAAGTAACAAAACTATCCCGACCATCGCTGCTGCCCATCCCTCAAATTATTATTTCAGGAACTCGTCAGCCGTTGTAGCTGGGACTTCCGGTGTTACTGGTTTGGCCTTGCGATAGTTACTTCGCTTGTTGACCTTCGCTGCCATCTTCTCCTCACCGACAGCAGAGTTTCCATCGTCATCTACAAGCTCACTATTGGCGATGCACAGTGCGGCTACGAGTAGCTGACGCATTGCGTAGGTCTGCGCTCCAGCGCGAGACTGCATATCGTCCCTCGCACACACCAAGGCTGAAGTGCTGCCCAGCACCTGTTCCCCAAGTATGAGCTTGAGTGCGAGGAAGTCTTGGCGAGGGAAGTGTGTCTTCCCGATGGTCTTGCCCTCCTCATTGAGCTTTGCCTCCGTACGTTCGGGCGTGAAGCCTGACTCAAAGTGGATGGCGATGCCCTCGTTGTTGAGCGCGTCCCGACAGGCATCAATCACATCCTTTAAGTCGGAATACTTACTTCCGAAGTGTGGATTGATGCCGGACTTCGCTGCTGTTTTGATGTTTAGCTGCGCCCTTGAGAGAGCGGTTCCGATTAGTTCACTGATATGTTCTTTGTCTTTATTTGGCATTGTTCTTTCCTTCTTCTATTAGGTTAAAGAAGGTTGGCGCGAGCATCGTCACCATCCACGGGCCGCCATTCTTTCGATGGGCAACCAGTGGAGGCTTGTCCCCGCACTCGCCTTCTGCTTGTTTCATTGCGTTGTCTATGTTGAGCCTTTCGACTCGCTTAACTTCAAAGTGGTAGGGCAGGTTAGTCACTACATCTGGGCTGTCTGGGCTACCGGAGAACTGTTGTCCTCGTCGAGCCTCGTAGCCATGCGAGCGTATGACATCCCGCCATTCAAGCTCTCCTCGTTTACCTTTCGATCTGCTGTTCATCCTTGTCCTTCCTAACCCACCCAAGTCTTTTCAGGTCACCGGACATACTTTTAAGTTCGAGAGATGGACAGCTATGACCCACGTACTCGCCATCGCCATCCGGTTTAATTACTGCAACCATCCAGTCAGCAACCTCCTTCATCTCATTGAGCATCCCCAAGGCAAAAGTGGTAGAGTGATATGCCATCCTTGTTTTCTGCGTAAACTTATGTGCTTGTTTCACCAGCAGTTTGTCATCTCGCGTGTTCCAAGTATCACAAACCTCTTCTGGAGTAGAGTCGCTCAGGGATACGCAGCCGTCCTCGCATCTAATGTAGAACACATCCCCGTGGTCACCGCCCCTGTCATCATAGTGGTCTGTCTCTGCGTCCATCCCGCAGAACGGACAGGGGAGTAGCTCTACCTCGATTGTGTTCTCACCGTTTTCGATCTCTGCTGTGGTTTTTGGCATTGTTATTCCTTTAATTTAAAGGAGGGATCACATCGCAAGGAGGTGTGGGCAGTGGATGCCCTTGAAAAGCAATGCAACCCCCCCAAATTATTCTGAGTATTGTCCAACCTTAGCCATGTCTATCAGCATTTCTACTATGTCCCTCCTCGACCTCCCCGTCTCCCTGACAATCATTGATAGTTTGTCATGGTGTAGGGAGGTGATCCTGACATGAAGACCAGACCTGATTGTGTCTGGGTTGATCTTCGTGACGACAGCGGTTATCTCCTCTAGTGACTCATCCTCCATAAGCACCAAGTATGCTACACATAGCGGTACAAGTCAATGACATTAAGTGTTCGCGGACACTTAATGAAAAGGGAGCGGAGCCGGAGAAGAAAGGATAAGCCCCCGACCCCGCCGTGTTCAGTGCGGCCCTAACAAACCGCACTAATCTTCGTCGATGATTTCAGACCAAGCCTTGACCATTTCTCTAGCCATAGCCTTGACCTTCTCCTTATCATCTGTTGATTCGTTCAGGCTGGACATACCACAGCCGATGAGTGCTTGACCCATACGCCTACGTGTACACCCCCTTACTTCATGAACATCAACCAGCGAGCGTAGTTCCTCGCAGAAGTCCCTTGCGTTTTCTTCCTCCTCGTTCAACTTTATTATCCCTTTCACGATAAGAACCAACACGGATGGTGCTGGTTCCTCTGATCTTATGTTCCTTTTTCTCGCCATCGTCCGTAGTATATTGGACGACTCTCGGCACAGTTTCTTTACATAAAGCTGCGCTTGGCGTTACTTCCATAACGGTGTAGGTTGCGCCGCCAAGCTGGAATGTCTCTCCAACTTCGCGGCGTACCCCACCGTAGTGATTGTACTTTGGCATTGTTTCCCAAAGTTCTATTCCTTCTACTATACCTGTAAGGACTTTCAGTCCCCACGGTGTTGTCTTCTGGGTTGTCACCCAGCGATTATACCACCTAGAAGCAGCTTGTCGATGCTACTCTCAATCATCGGTGGCAGGTCACGCAGTACGTGCATGGTGTGCCTACGCTTCACCTCGATCTCCCCGCTGAACTGACGGTTGTCACACACAGTAACCTTGACGCCCAGCACTACACCCGTACACATATTGAGTCGGTTGCCGTGCCTGAACCCCAGCATATACTTGTAGGATTGAGACAGGCTGAACTCCTCATTGAGTAGCAGCGGTTGCGCCAGTATCTCCTTGAGCCTCGGCTTGCCGGGATCAGGGTCACAGTGGTTGAGGAACATCTTGGTTGCCTCAGTGGTTCTCGTAGCCGTTGCGTCCAGTCTGGACTGTGCGCCTCGGAAGTGACCTCCGGTCTTCAGCTTCTCCGTGAAGGCTTGAAGCAGACGCCACACGTTATGCCCACGGCAATGCTCATCCCGTAGCACATCATCATCCTCGCGGAGATATTCCTCCTCCACTTTAATGAGCTGCGATGACGGGAGCAGTCCCTTCTTGGCGAGCCTCACCAACAGGCTATGCCTGTCTCTGGGGCCGAGCTTGGTCTGGCGGAACAACTGGTACTGTGCGTCCACTGATGGCACACACACTTCCGGTAGTTCTACAGTACCGAACATGGTCTCCTCGTCCTTGGACAAGGCTATCTGCATATTCTCATACAGAATCTTCCTGTCATCCAGTGGTCGCTTTATGTTCTTCACGAACCAGTGATGTGGCACTGCTACGTGTGTGTTGGATTTATTCCTTGTCTCTAGTCCTGCGAGGTATGCCTCGCTCACATAGTCAGACTTACTGCTGTCTATCATCAATGACATTTCTGTCCCTTTCTTGTTTGTCTAGGTGGTTAAGATTACTTCTTAACGACCGAGACTGGTTGTTGTCTGGTTTCCGATCCTGAATCTCCCTATTCTGGGGATCATCCTGATCGAGAGTGTTTAAGTAGTCTATGTATTGATCTTTAGTTCTGCCCATATCATTGTTTCTTATAGTTAATATTGTTTACCTTTTTGTCCCAACACGCCCTGCAATCCAGACACTTGTGTCCCTGCTTGGAGGCTGGGCAGTTGATGTCATCCTCTTCGCCCAGCAATGGGTGACATACACCACTGGTTGGTAAGCCCAGCTTAATGGCTAGAGATGTGGGCGGAGGCCCATCAATCATGTACGCCGATAACCTGACGGTGAGGTTGTCAGGGAATGCCCCGTACTGCTCCATATATTGCCGTACGAAGGCGTACTCTCTGGTTGGTAGCCAGAATACTATGTCCGGCAGGTTACGGGCAATCTGTGCGATCTTCTTGAGGTGGGTGAGAGACTGTATATCTCCGCTATCGTGCCACCTGAAGAAGCCTTTCCGCTCCTTGGCCCTGATTAACTCAGTCATCATTGGAACCCATTCGGCCTTGTAGATGACTGACTTGCGCTTCCTCAATGCCTTCTGCACAACAGGGAACACATACCTACCCTTGCGAGCGTAGCATATGGAACAGATTGTGCCTTCCAGCTTGGCTAGTTTGCTGCCCATCTTGCAGTCCTTGGCTGGTGTAGACCAACCATAACCGGGCATCTTGGAGGGTCTAGATAGGGTTCCTATCCGCCTCTCGATCTCTTTCACTTTCATCTGGTTTCCTTTCTCTTCTTGGCGTCCCTTACTTTCTTCTTCGCCAAGATTTTATCTCTGCAATTTATGTATGATCTCCGACTTAACTCTCTCGCTTTTTCTGGATTCTTTTTTCGCCACTTGCGAACAGAATCCTTTCTCCTTTCCTTGTTCTTTTGGTAGGCTTTTTTAGATGCGACCTTTCTGCGTTCGCATACTTCGCAAACCCCGTGTGGGTATTCAGTCATTGGTTTCCTCCAGTATCAGCGAATTGAATGGTGTCCGCATTGTCTTGCTTACCGTGTAGCCAACGGTTGGTGATCCTCCCGCAATGCGGCTATCCTGTACGCCATCGCCAAACTCATAGGCGATGATGCCCGAATGCATCCCGTCCTCTTCCTGATGCTTACGAATCAGATCGACGAACGATTGGTTGTGGCCGCGTGGCTCAGGTTGCCCGACCAAGGACTGCAAGTGATCCGCGTAATCGATCACCTTGGCCTTATCCCATCCATCGTTCCTTTCGACTTGAATGGTGTCACCCTCTAGGGGCGTTGCTGTTAGTGGGCCGAAGCCCTTTGGGTGTTTTGGCATATGTTTCATTGTCTTTCCTTTCTTCTGGTTGTTGTAGTCTATAAGCAGCGGTCTCAAACCAATGCTCCTTCTCTCTGTCTTCTATCTGCTCACATCTCTGCTCTGGTTCCAGTGATATTTGTAGTCTTCTCATTGTATTCCTTTATCATTTAACTGCTGCTCAGCACTTGTTAGGGTTAAGTGTTCGCGGACACTTGTTCACAGATACAAACGGGGTGGAACCTCGGTAGCCGTGAACAATTCACACTTGACATAATCTTGTGAGGACATATAATCTAACTTTAGTAGCAAGGCTCAGTCCAACAGTTTGATTAGTCTCGTCTAGCCTTTGGTAAGACACCATTATAATCCATTTACCTTACCCTCAATAACCCAGTAGTTTGATTCGATTGGTTTAAGGGAAGTTATGTATTGGATTGACGATTCATTATATACTCAAAGCCTTTACATTAAGAGATACACACACCCTCGTGGTGTGTGTATCTCATGTTTGGAGTTACTTAGTTAGCTTATAGAACTTGTGATTGCCAATAACTTTACCCTCTAAAGCCCCAACCCAATAT
>Ga0209644_1000173_pt1 | contig 17121 bp, 27 predicted proteins | sample ETNvirome_2_1000_FD_184069 | JGI IMG/M metagenome (GOLD analysis project Ga0209644, IMG submission 184069) | Marine viral communities from the Pacific Ocean - ETNP_2_1000 (SPAdes) (version 2) | ecosystem: Environmental > Aquatic > Marine > Oceanic | place: Pacific Ocean | collected 2013-06-22 | reverse complement strand
GCAGATTATCGTAACGGCAATATCTATGAGTTAGATTTTGATACGTTTACAGATAATGGCGACCTAATCCAGCATAGAAGAGATACGGTTTCGATTAATGGCGGTACATTTGGCAAGCCTGGTTCTACTGTATTTATGAACTCGTTGCGGTTAGAGGTCGAAAGCGGGACTAGCTTGGTGACTGCTGAATCACAAATCATAATGCAGTACTCAGATGATAACGGTAGATCATGGAGCACTGAAAGATGGCTGTCTATTGGTGATCAAGGTGAATATCGCCATGAGCTAGTATGGTGGGGCTTAGGATCGTTTAAAAATAGAATGTTTCGCTTCACGATGTCAGACGCTATCAAGTGGGTATTAATCAAACTATCTGCTGATGTGGAGCTTGATAATGGCTAATGTAGATCCTTTTGTAATAAGCTGGCCGAAAGCGTGGACTGAAGATCGAGAGATAGGGCCGGTAGTACATTATTTGAATAGATTTCTTCATGATTTATGGCTAAGGTCGGGCGGTGGTAGTGACTTTATGTCTGATGCAAGCACTCAAGAGTTGTACCCATGGAAGACGGGCGAAGTTCAAGAGCAAAACTTAGCGGCATTATATTCAAGTAAAGGCGCGTCTAAAGAGTTTGAAGTTGTAGAGGTGACGGGAACAACTCACACCACCGCAGGCAACGAAATAGTGATATGCACCAATACATCGCCGCTAGTTGTAACGTTAAACGCAAACCCCGACCACATGGAAAGGGCGATCATAGTTAGAAATTCGACGGGAGCGGTTAGTGTGACATCTACAAAACAGATAAGCGGCAAGACAACAAAAAAGATACTAAGGCGATATAGCGCACCAGATCATATATTTACAACTGAAGCCAATACTTGGAGCGTAATATGAGCGGGTATGAATTCCCAGAACTACCATTAACCGCGTTTGGCGATCTAAGAACAACAGAGCTAACGCCTCAGTTTCAAGGATCTTTTGAGTATACTGTTAGTAATACAGAGTTAAGCACGAATACGGTGACGGGTAGCGGGACGGTAACGCAGGGGGCAGCTATGGCTGTCTGCACAACAACGACAACAACAGCAAGCACGGCAAAATTTCAATCAAAGCGCCACGCCAAGTATAGAGCTGGTTTAGGTGGGTTAATGCGTTTTACGACATTATTTACGGCCCCAGTTGCAGCAACAGAACAGTATGCTGGCATAGTTGATGAGACAGGCTCAAGCGCAGCATTTAAGAACGGGCTGGCGGTTGGCTATGACGGCACTACGTTTGGATATCATAGATTTTCTAATGACACGTTAACCACTGCCGCACAGGCAGGCTGGGATGACCCGCTTGACGGAACTGGCGCAAGCGGACAGACCATAGACCATACTAAGTTAAATATCTGGTATATTCAGTTTGGGTATCTTGGCGCGCTTGGCCCTATACTATGGTTTGTTGGTCAAGACAATATTCCGTATAAAGTTCATACAATGCCGATAACGGGAACGCTAACAGAACCCACCTCACACAACCCAAACTATCATTTCACTATATGGGTGAATAATAAGGCTACAGTAGATAATCTGATTTTAAAATGCGCGTCTTATGCTTATTTTATCGAAGGCAAAACCAAGTATTTCGAGATTCACCAGCCCCAATTTTCAACAGGAAAGCAGCAAGCGACAAGCGTTACCTCTTCTGATAATGTCTTAACAATACGGAATAAAAGTACGTATGCCAGCAAAACGAACTATATAGACGTACTGCTAGAAAGGGTGAGTGTAAGCTTAGAGGCGAGCGGAACTAATAACTTGGCAGAGGTAAGGATGGTTAGAAATGCCACGCTAGGCGGTTCGCCTTCATATTCTGACGTAAGTGCCACGGATTCAGTGGTTGATTATGATGTGGCAGGGACGACAGTCACAAGTGGTAAAACTCTAGATGTATTCTCTTTGGCAGGTAAGAATGATAGTGTGAATATTGATCTAACGCCTTATGATATAATACTGGCACCAGGCGAAACCATATCATTCGAAGGCGTGAGCGCCAGCTCAGCTACAATAAACGTGACACCTCTTTGGAAGGAACTTTTTTAATGGCGTCAACTCTAGGAAATTTCACAAGCGAGACCCAGCTAGGCACTAGCTCAACTTCTTTAGTGTCTACAACTTCAAGCGAAGTAAAGTTTATAGGCAAAGCAACATTTACAAACACTTCAGCAAGTGCGGTTGAGGTTATTGTATGGCGTGTGCTTACAGCTACAACACCGGCCGCGGGCAGTGGCGGGAACTGGCTAGACAAGAAAACAATTCAGCCGAACAAAGTTTGGGAATGTGATAAACTAGAACAACATTCAATCGGCAATAGTATGAGCATCTTTGCTACAGCAGGTGCGGCAAGCGTTATTAATGCGGATTTAAGCGGGGTGACTGAATCTTAATGAAGCAATTAGTTATCAATTACACCATTAGCGGGACTACAGAAACATGAATAATGTAGCTAGTATCAGCTCGTTTTTATCAATTCCAGATAAAAAACTAAGCGCCCCAGAGTATAGGAAATGGATTACTGAAGCGGAAGAAGCTATAAAGAGTGAGTATCAGACTGTAGATAGGCATACCAGTATAGCTGCGGGGTTTAAGTTAGAACATGCGGTGACGCCAGGACTTTACACCAGAGAGCTAACAATGACAAAAGGTTCCCTGGTATTTTCTCGCATTCATAAGCATACGCACCCATATATAATGCTAAAAGGGAAGATGTCAGTATATGACGGGGAAAAAATACAGTATGTAGAAGCGCCCTTTAAAGGCGTGACGGAGGCGGGAACCAAGCGTGTCGCTTATATAGAGGAAGACGTAGTGTGGATAACTTTCCACCCCACAGAATTAGACTCAATAGAAGAGATAGACGGGGGCGATACAATCACTTGCGATACGTTCGAAGAGTTTGAGGCAGGCTTAATGGTAGAGGTGAATATATGAGTTGGGTGGCGGCAGCAGTAGTTGGTGGAGCAGCAATAAGTGGTGTGGTTGCACATAAAGCGGCAGGAGATGCAGCAGATGCACAAACAGAGGCCGCGCAACTAGGAATAGGTGAGCAGCAAGCGGCTAGAGAGCAGGCGCAAACAGCGGCACAACCCTTTGTTGATATTGGGCTTAGTGCAGGCGACCAGCTTCAAAGCTTAATATCAGATCCTACACAGCAGTTATCAGAGATCAACCCAGTAGTTGATTTTCTACGCAACCAAGGGTTTGAGCAGATACAAGAAAGCGCAGCAGCTCAGGGTAGATTAGGGGCGGGCGGAACACTTAAAGACTTAACGCAGTTCAATACTGATTTAACGTCTACTATCGTACCTCAACTGCAAAACCAGCGATTTAATCAGTTGTTCAATGTCTTAGGTTTGGGTCAGAATGCAGCAGCGGGTCAAGGCTCAGCAGCGCTTCAGACAGGCACGAATATATCTAACCTACTTGGTAACGTCGGGCAGGCTCAGGCAGGTGCCCAGATAGGACAGGCTAACGCTATAAGTGGAGGTCTACAGAATATCGCTAGCGGGATTGGTGCGTTCGGTGGCGGGCTTGGTGGATCACCAGGCTCAGGCTATACACCAGTTCCAAACTCGCAATTTTCAACAGCAACTAACCTAACGCCTCAAGCAATTCAAGGCTCAGGCCCATTAGTATTTTAGGTGGTATATGGCTACATTAAATCAGTTTAACCCTGTAGGCGCATTTCAAAGCGCTAGACAGAACGCACTTGCTATACAAAGCCAAGAGCAAGGTATAGCGAGAGAGGCAGCAGCAGCGCCAATTAGAAACCAACTAGCAGAGCTTCAGCTAGGGCAAGCGCAAAAGACCGCGCAACGGGGTCAGACCCAATTCGACCAAGGCCAGGTATTGCAGCGTGCTAAGATTATGAACCAAGCAGCTACAGCATTGAGAGGTATTGCGCCGGAAAATAGAGCAGGGGCGTTTACTAGCCTATTGCCTAAACTTCAAGAATTTGGCATTGATACAGCGCAAATAGAACAACAGCCGTTAACAGATGAAAACCTTGATCTGGCTATTTTTAACACTAAAGCGTTTCTAGATAACCCGGAAAAGGCGATAAGTGACTTAGATGTAGCTAAGGCGGAGAAGCTGAGAGCAGAAACAGCAAATTTAAAGCAAAAAGAAGTACCGCCGACTATAGATACCCCGCAAGGATCACCTATTGCTGGATTATTAACAAATTTAACGCCAGAACTAGCTTCTAAAGCGCAAACTGTTTTTGATGCTTCAGGTGGCGGTGATAAAGGTGTGAAAGCAGCGTTAAAGGTTATCGACTCAGGAGCAGAGCAGGAAAAGCTTGACGCGGCTCCGTTAAAGCTTAAAACAAGCTACCCAAATGCTACACCGGAAGAGATGACGCAATTAGAAAACGTTATGAAGTCGGCTAAAAATGCCGAGTCAGGATTTAAAGAAGTCGATAAACTTAGAGAGAAGCAGCGGCAAGTTAAGAAAGGGAAAGTATTTCAGAAAAGAGCTGTTGACCTGTTAGATAGAATATTAGGTGCAGATGAGTTAAATGACGTTATAGGCTCTATTGAAGGGTCAGATGAGTCATTAATTCCTTTTGGCGGGCAAAAGCTTAGAGGCGACAATGAGTCTGAAATAATTGCGGATATAGAAGAAGCTGGGAACATATTAACTGCTGATAACTTAGATATTATGTCTGGTGTATTAAGTGAAACAGATATCAGAATTATTGCTAACTTGGCAGGCGGCGCGCTAAATAGAAAGCGTGGGGAAGAGGCTTTCATTAAGGATGTGACAAACCTTAGAGCAAAGATGGCGGGTGAGTTAGGGCTAGAAGATCAGGCCGACTTACAAAGTAAAACAGATGCAGAGCTATTGAGTTTTTAATATGGCAACACAACAAGAGAACTTAGCTAGATTTCAAGAGATATCAAACAGAGGTTTGCAGGATCAATTGCCGCCTGATAAAAGAGCTATATTTGATGAAGCGGTAAGCCGTGGATTAGTTCAAGTAGAAAGCCAAGATTTTCCAGGTGCTAGCGTAATAGAGCCAGCTTTAACAGTAGCGTCGTCAATTCCAGCAACCGTACTCTCTGGCATAGAGGGCGCAAGAGTAGCGGCTACAGAAGGTCTAGACGAAGGAGTAGCAGCGCAGGAAGGAATTGCTAGCGGGTTAAGCTTTACGCCTAGAACTCAAGCGGGCAAAGAAGGCTTAGAAACTCTAGGCAAAATAGTTGATTTTGGAATAGATGTGGCAAATATCCCTATTTCGGGATTGGCTGGAATGGTTCAGATGGTTACGGGCGGGTCATTAGAGGACGCTGTAAACACTATTAACGCTATTCAAAAAGAAGGGTTAGGCGAAACGTTAGGCGGGAAAGCACTTGACGCTACAGGAAGCCCAGAATTAGCCACACTAGCTCATATACTCCCAGACGCAGCGTTAGAGGTGTTAGGCTTAAAGGGTGTTGGCACAGCATTTAAAGGCACTAGAAAAGCTGCAGATATGGCAGTTCCAGCAGCTAAAAAGGCAGTTCCAGCAGCTAAAAAAGTGGCTATAGCTGGCAAAGAGCTTGCAGAAGATGTTGCTAGTATTAAGACGCCAGCAAGGAAAGAGATCGCAAGACAGCTACAGACAGGCGAAATAAACAAAGATATTGCACGATTTAAGCTTTCAAAAGAGGGTGTAAAAGATCCTACTGAGATGCAGAAGATACTAGGCTTAGATTCGCCTAAAGTAGTTGCTGATAAACCTTTAATTAATGCCAGTAATCAGGGGTTTGATGAAGGGTTTTTGGAAACAATTAAGAAGACAGCGACAACAGCAGATCGACAAGCATTAGCTAAAATGACTGCAGTCGCAGAGAAGGGTCGAAAGAATCCAGTTTTTGGTGATGAGTTTAGGCCGTCATTTGTTGCTGGTGATGTATTGCTCAAAAAGGTTAATGAAATTAAAGCTATTAATAGACTAGCGGGTAAGCAGATAGGGAGGTCTAAAAAGTTCTTAAAAGGTCAAAAAGTACCAGTTGCACAAATAGGCGACTCTTTCCTGCGTTCTCTAGATGATCTAAAAATAGGCATAACGGAAGGCGGCAAGCTTGACTTTAAAAACGCTTTGGTAAGTGGCGCGGGTCGCAAAAAAGCCATTGCTGATATTTTCGAGCGCATGTCTAGCAATAAAAGCCCAGACGCTTTAGATCTTCATGAGCTGAAACAGTTTATTGATGAAACTGTCAGCTATGGTAAAACAGTTAGAGGCTTAGGCGGTAACGCTGAGCGTTCATTAAAAGACTTAAGATCTAATATTAAGACAGCGTTAGATAAAGGGTTCCCAAAGTATGCAGAAGCAAATAAGGCTTACTCTGATACAATTCAAGCGTTAGATGAGATACAAAACTTAGCAGGAAAGAAAACAGATTTAACATCAGATACCGCTAGTGGACAATTAGCTATATTAGCCAGGCGTATAACTAGCAACGCTCAAAGTAGGGGCAGGGTGAAGGATTCCTTTAAGCAAATAGAAGATGTTTTAAAGGAGCACACTGGTTTTGGAGGTGTAAAACGATTACCAGGCAGTGGTGGCGATGGCACCCCAGACTTTAGACTGTTAATGAAGTATGCCGACGAATTAGATAAAGTGGCAGGAAGCAAAGCCACGACATCTTTGGCGGGCGGTGTTGAAACAGCTATTAAGGCCACTAGAGGGCCAAAAGAGTTTATAGCAGATAAAGCGGTTGAGGCTGCAAGAAAAGCGAGCGGAATTAGTGAAGAGGGAGCATACAAGTCAATGCTGGAGTTCTTAAGTTCTCAAAAATAGATACGCTTTATTTCTCTTATGAAGCAAAACGAGAAATAACCCGCGACAACAGCGCACGTAATTTGAGGTGATATAATAAGCATAGTTAGTAAAAGTATTAGTTCCATGTATTTAAAGATACCACAAATTAAAGAAGGAAAAAAGATATGAGTTGGAGTTTAATGGCCGACGTGCCAAACCCTTTATTTGACGCTTCCGGCGACCCTTACAGTGGGGCGGTACTCAAGGCATATTTGCCAGGAACAACAACCAGCACTAGCTTAGCTATTGATAGCGCCGGTTCATCACCTCAAGCCTCTATAACGTATAACGCCGAAGGCAAGCTTGAAGTCTCAGGCAATGAAATACTTCCATATATTGATAGGAAGCATAAGTGGGCGATTTTCAGCAATGCTACAGACGCGACAGCTAATACACCGTTTTATATGGGGCCGTTTGATAATGTAGATGCCACGGCGGTTAGGGCTGATAACGCATTCACTAAACATTTCGCCACATTGGCGGCGGCGGTAGCAGATACAGGGCTAGAAGATGGTGACGCTGTAAGCATAAAAGAAAGGTTACCCGGCGAAGGTAACGGCTTTATAGCTGATGTAGTGCTATCAAGTACGGTGACAGAAAACACATTTGATATAATTCAGTGTACTGGTGTTGCTACGGTGTCTCTAGTTATTCGGATAGATCGCCCAATGACAACTAAAATGTTTGGCGTATTGCATGACTCAACGCCTGGAACTGCTGATGGTACAGACGATACAGCAGCGCTTCAGAGATCAATGGATAGAATGTCTGGTGAAAGCTTCGGACTGATTAGCTCAGATGGGACGGCGGCTGTAGATGCGGTAACTCGGCTACAAGTGCCTAGCAATATTCATTTAACCTTTTCCTCTAATTCAGAGTGGGCGGCAATCACTAACGCAGAGACCGATTATAGGTTGGTTAATATTGCGAACGTGCAGAACGTTTTTATCTACAACCCAGTTTTGACGGGCGACAAAGACACGCATACAGGCTCAACAGGCGAGCAAGGTCACTGTTTAAATATTAGCTCTAACGCAGCAGATGACACTAATAATATACACATATACAACCCTATTTGCACTAAGGCATGGGGTGATGGCATTGTTGTTCGGAAAGGTCGCAACCTGCATTTTTATGATGCGTTTACCGATGACTGTAGGCGAAATGGGATTACAGTTAACAAATGCAAAACTTTACATTTTCACGGAACAACAACGTGCACTAATACATCAGGCATATCGCCAGAGGCCGGTTTTGACATTGAGCCAAATGATTCTACCGGCAACTTAAGAAACCTAGTTATTGACAAGCTCTACACTCAAGACAATGTAGGACCAGGCTTAACTTTTAATATCGGTGATTATCCATTCAAAGGTTTCCCCCAAGACGTTACAGTAAACATTGGCGAGCATGTAGATAAAGGTTCTGTTTATGGGCTGAATGCTGCTAAGTGTGCAGGCAGTGATACTGCAGTGGCGGTAACATTTGCAGATACCGGTGATCTAGTGACGTATACAGCACACCCTTTTAGCGACGGGTTTGCTATTAGATTTTCGAGCATTGCAACCACGACAGGGATAACGGCGTTTACGACTTACTACGTTATTAATTCGGCCACGAACACGTTCCAAGTGGCTGCTACACTTGGGGGCTCAGCACTACCACTAACAACAGATGGAACAGGGGTCATAACTACAGAGATTAGGGGCGCGCTGACGATAGGGAAGCAAACTTACATGGACAATGACTCGGCTGGCGTGTATGTAGAGGACTACGGTTCAACCAATACGCCAACGATATTTATGAAAAATCTATCAATCCTGGACCCAAATGAGGGGAATAGTAGCTCTATCCTGTTTGGCGCTGGGATGGCGTTCGACCGCAAAGCAGGCTCAGGGTTAACTAATAATATAGGTAATGTAGTTATTGACAACTTAATTATCAATGACGCCAGAGACACGACGCGTATGACTTACGGGATTACAGCGCTAGATAATGACAGCTCAGGTGCAGCGCTAGAGAATGTCGTAATCAAAAACCCTATTAAGATTTCTGGCTATGACGCTAGCGCTACAGAGCTACAAGCTACGCGTATCAATATGAACGGCGCTAAAATTTCAGATGACTATGATCAGCTAGTTATTGAGTTGACAGCAGATTATACAATCACGAAAAACGTGTATAGCAAGATCACAGCCACCAAAGGTACAGTCCTGGTGCTAACTGATGACATCCCGCGGGATAACTCAGGGGTTGATCTAGTTATCGTAAATAAAGGCGCTGGCGGTGTTAGGTTTGACCCTGATGCAGCAAGAGCTATATTCCCGTTAAGTGCTACAGCCGGAAAGTACATTGAATGCACCGAGATAGGCGGAAGAATCACTATCAGATATAACCTGGCAGATGATGACTGGTACGTGATTGATCAAATAGGGACTTGGTCAGTTGAGCCTTAAAATATCCCTGTACTCATGGTGCGGGCAGCTCTTTTAGCTTAGCTTTGTAGTGTAGTTCAATAGCTTTATAATCTTGGGCGGTTCTAGTATCTAGGCCGCCTTTTTTCATTTGTAAGCACCAATATTCAAAGACGCCTATTTTCTTGATAAGGTTTTCTTTGTAGTCGCCAGAGTCGCCACCACGGTACACGTTACAGTGTAGTCTTTGACCATTAATATTATTAGGATCATATCTAATTTTGGGGTTATTTCCTGACTCTAGATAATGTCCAGCGTGGAAATTATCACCTAATGGCAGATTGCAGCATATACATAGCTCGTTTCTATCCCTGGAGCGAATATAAGCATGACAGGCAAGCTTTGCGGCTGCTTTACGTGTCTTTATATCATTATCGTAAAAAGTACGCTTACGGGCCGCGTGCTTCTTATCGTCAGCCTTAGCCGCCTTTTTAAGCGTCTTAGCTTTATCCTTAGTTGATTTATCCATAGCCCATTTTACAGAGTGCTCGAAGTCGCAAAAGCTACCGGCTGGCGTTCGAATATGATCGTACCCAAATACCCCGCAATACTTACATTTACGCTTGGCGGCCATAATATTCACTCATGGTAAGATTTAGCTATTAATTCGTCTTTGCACGGCCAAGGCACATACAAACCATGCTCTATAAGCTTTGTATTTAGCGCGTCATAGATCTCTGAATATTGCTTAGCTTCTGGCTTAGTAGATGAATCAAAGCCTGTTACAGCCTTTTGAATCGGCCCCCAGATAAACTCTTTTACTAGCGCAACATTAAACGGAACTGGATAGCCATCCTTTATGAAAGTCCGGAAGTCAAACCCCCCATCATTTAATTCTTTGGCCAGCATTGCGCAAAACTTATGGAGCGCTTTATTTTGAGTTATCGTCCTGGCTTTAGCGTTGACGGCAGATACTCGAATAATACGCTCTTTAGCGAACTTGGCACGCAAGAATTTCACGTAATCATCTAACGCTTTTTCATTATTAATTATGGTTTCCATATTCCCCCCTTTTTTATACCCGCTTCCCGTATAACTAATTATACGAGAAGCCGTCTAATAAAGTGTTATGCGTTAAAGTAACTAGCCAGTTTGCCGTTCTCAAATTCCATAAACTTATGTCTATGTAGTAATATTCCGAGTTCTCCAGCCTCCCACGTTTCAAAACCTTCTTTGCTCATCGCGTAAATATCGCGGCGCTCGCCTATAAACAAATACTGATAGTCTCCATCGTTTTTAATTGCATATTCAATATTTAACTCATCGAAAACCTTGCATAACTTGTCAATATCTCGCATAACAACACGCTCTTTAGGACTTTCCATTTTCTCGTTCCTCGTTCATTACAAGCCGCAAAGCTTGGGGTTATGTGTCTTTAAAGCTTCGTATCTTATCAATCAAAGCTAAGTGCTCTTTGTATCCTTTATCTACGCTTCGAATATCTTCTATTGTTGGTTCTATGCCTGCTGAGTTTACAAAACCCACCTGCGACATTCTTCCGCTCAGATCAAGTAACCGCATCCCTCTCTCGTGAGCACTATTTAACAAAAGTTTTAGTTCGCGTTCTGTAAATGAACACATAACAACACGCTCTTTCGGACTTGCTTTTACTTCCAACTCAAAAAATCCGTCATTATTACCAACGCCTTCACATTCTATTTTCTTCATAGTTTCCTCACGCAAGCCGCAAAGCTTGGGGTTATATTCTTAGTGCGTATTAAGCACTTCTTTATCATCAACAGTAAGCCATACATAGTAACCTTGAGTGACAGAGCTAACCTTCTCTTTTGCGGAGTAGTCGTAATCATTAGTGCATGTTTCACTAACTGAGCAATAAACCTTCCTGCCTTGATAATCTCCAAGGTAGTGCATCACACCTTTATCCATTGAAGAGAATACCATCTCGGTATTTAGCAGCTCTTTGTCTGCGTTCTCCATTAATTCTTCCCACTTCTTGTACATTTCAACCTCCAGAATATAACAACAAAATGTTGTCGGATTGTTCGCCCGCGGCTCTCAACCGCAAATTTAAGGGTTAGCAGTAATTACTTAATCTACCTTAACACCGTAGTCACCACCATTTATATTCACATTGTAAAGTATGGCGCTTTTTGTTTTATCCATATCTAAGTGTAGCCCTTGTTTTAGGTGTAAATTGAATGCAACAGGACCACCATTAATCAATAGTTTTAATAAAAACATTCTTACTTTAAGTAACATTCTTTTTCTCCGTTAGTTGGTCGCTAGCAATTATTGCTAACAACAAAATTCAGCTCAGACAGCGAGCTGCTGGCTAATATTAATGGTTATGTGCCTTCAGGTTTTTCGGGTAGCGGATAAGCTAGCATCCAATGCGTTGGCTCCGTTGCTTCGAATTCAAAATCATCGTATTCCTTGTCATCCCAGCACGCATGATGAAAGTTAAACGGCCTCTCTTTTATTTCACCATTTATGTAAATAAAGCAATCAGCGTGATTGTTATCCACAACTCCTTTTCCGTACTCATCCTTCAGCAGCTCTTTGGTGGGCAAAACTTCGCTAGTTTTAAACCATTCTCGTTCCATTTTTTTATCTCCAAATAAATACACATAACAAAGCGCATTAACTATGCTCCCAACACCCCACTTAATCTAATTGTATTTCGCTATAGCTTTATAGATAGTAATAGCGGGTTTCTATACACATCATTGCTAACATGTATAGATTGTTGGGTTTAGTATGCTAAAACGGGACGCCGCTACCAGTTTGCGGGTTATTCTGATTGTACTGCTGTTGCTGTACTTGCTGCGGATTAAGAGGCGCACCATTTTGCACGTATTGCTGCTGTTGTGGTTGCTGTTGCGGCTGCTGGGCGTATTGTTGCGGCTGCTGCTGTTGCGCTGGCTGGCTAGCTGAATGAACATACCCTAACCTAGCGTTAAGCATATCAATAGATAGCATAGGCCCGTTCTGGCCGTCAAAAGAGTCTATCTTAAGTTGTTCACACGATACCTCTATTACTGACCCTTCAACTAGGACGTTTTGATAAAATTGAACTTGCGCCGGAGCTTTGGCAAAGATAACCGCGCTATAATTCGTCCATTCATCCTGTTTTGTTTTTGGGTCTCGATATTTTACGCCTAATCGAATTCCGAAGCCGGTAGATTCGCCAGCTTGAAACTGATTTGCGGGTTTATTTAGTTTTCCAGTGATTGTAGTGCTCATTTCTATTTCCCTTGTAATTGATCTAAAAGTTCATTCATCTTTTTAACGAATGCGTGTGTTTTTTCTGCCATCTTCGAGATGTATTCCTCGTCGCGCTCAACTATTTGCGACAAATAACCGGCGGGACAGTCTAAGCGAGGATCAAAGCTTATAAAGTGGCAGTGCTTGCGACCACTAACCCAGAGTTGCATCTGTATTTGCGCCTTGTAGTCTTTGGCGTAGTCGTCAGATAGCGCGCGCTTTATCTGAGTTGAGGTGTTGGGGCATTTAATTTCGATCAGGCCGTCATCGCCTATTAACCCATCTGGCGACATGCCTACAAAATCATCATATTCAATGAAGGCTACCTCTTCGACATCAAGCCCAGTTTCAAGCTCAAACATTGCCCTGGCTTGCGGCTCAGTTGCTGTACCCCACTTCATAGCGTCATTTTCAAAGAACGGCTTAGATTCGCCGGTCAACCGCTCAGCTATTAATTCCATCATGTAAGATTCAGCAGTTTTAGAAGGCGCAGAGCCCTTGCCGTTAGTCATGACATCTTTCATTCTGGATGCGGTGACTTTACCCAGTCTGATAGCTTTCCACTCTTCAGAGCCTTGCTCCATGCTTGTTATTATATTCATTTAACCCCCAGTTTTTCACAGCGCTGCAAAGCCTCATTAAATTTAGATGCTGGCAATAAGTGCAGCGAGTTTAGCTTGTACGCACCTTGAAGCTTAGCGCCCGTCTTAGTCCATTCAACACCGCCACCGTCTAGATTTTTATAACAGTATGCGGCTAGTTGTTCGTGCTGGTCGGCGCTGATAAGATTGCTTTTATCTCGGACTTCTTCGCGGCTTTCGTCGTTCTCTCCAGTTTCTAAACATAAGGCTTTAAGAATTGCGGTCTTAGTAGCATAAGATGCGCACTTACCAGGCGCTTTGTCGCCATTGTCTGCTGCATGAGCGTTTATTGATACAGTAAGCCGATCTTGCGGGTCATCCATATTCACAAAATGAACATTATATGTTCCAGAATACAGGTGCATTTTTACATCTTGCTTTAGGTCGCGCTGCTGAATCATTTCAGCGTTTACTTGCTCAGGATAAACAACAATACCCGCCTTCACTAATTCGGCACGCGCAACTGATACTACTTGATCATGCGAAACAGCTTTATAGTTCGCCCCGCCTCCGGTTATTTTAGAATCTTTTTGCACGTAAGTGATTTGGGTCATTACAGCGTTTATTCTTTGATAAATATTCATCATTCCCCCTTAACTATATCTAATTGTTTGCGCAGATTTTCAAATGCTTCTAAGGCGCTTTTGTAGCCTTCGAGAGCGCCAGTAGTAAATCGCGTTTCGCCCATTTCTTGCACACCCAGAACCATAGCCTCCAGGTATTTATGATGATTTTCAAGAAGTGTTTCTTCTAATGTATTCATGATTACACCCCCATTAAAGCTAGTAGAGGCTCAGCAAATAAGCAAATAGAAAACGCGGTTACGGCTAATAAGTTGTTTTTCATTACCATGCCACCCCAAACCATAGGCCAACGCCGTGAATTATCCCAACGGGGAATATAAACGCCCCAGCTATAAGCAGTAGGTATTTAGCAGCTATCAGGCAGTGGATGACATGAGTCAGCCAGCCACAAATTATAACCGCAAACAAAAACACCGGAATTAAACCTTTCATTATTCTTCCCCTTTATCGTAATTATCGGCAAACCTTTTGGCATTGCCACTTGTTATCCATTTATCAAAGCCTTGCGCTATAGATAGCTTAAGCTTCTTAGCATACTTTCTAATACATCGAGCTTGAATTATTGCCCTTCGTTTCTGCTGTTCAGGTTTCATAAGTCACCTATTGCGCTGAGTTGATGTAGTAATCTTAGGCTTTATTTTTTATTGAGTCAAATATATTTAACACATTATTGACACTTACTGTGCGAAAAGCTATATTTAGAATCACATTAATAAGGAGAATGAAATGGCAGCAGTACGAACAGATACCATAATTGAAGAACTCGAATATATCGCAGCATATAAAACAGATAAATCGCCGCATAGATTCCACTCCAACCAGGCAATAGTCGCTGAATTAGTGATTAAAGAAGCGGCACGAATTAAGAAGTTACGGGAGAGAATGAAGTGAAATGCTTAATAACATTTAATCTAATTGCGGCTTGTTGTCTGCTCGGCATGGCAAGCAGTGACCGTGAAACCATAAAAGACCATGTTATAGCAGCCATAAGCGACAACGGCTGCTCGACAAGCCAGCAAGAAGCAGCACAAGGCAAGATGCGTGCTGATACGTACAACTACGCTATGTTAAGGGGTAAGTGATGAATATTGAAGAAGCGCAAAAAGAATGAAATACAGTAAAATAAACTTGAACTTTAGTCATAAACGACTATAATTAATTTTAACGGTGTGGAACCCGTTTAGAAAATGTACGAACGAAGCTTTATAAGTTATTAGCTAGGTAGGTGAAAGATCCTTCGTAGCAGCCTCGTTCCAACTGGCTAATATCTTATAGGGCTTTTTTTCTGCCTATAATTTGCCTTCCTGAATATTTCCACACCCCATTAAGACAATGCCGTTTCACTAGGCCCAAACGTTTTAAGATGGTTGTATCGAATAATATGAGTTCTAGCCGGACTCTAGCCCTCTTAGATTAGCGCTACAAGGATTTGTTAGCCGGATTGGATTTCCTATAGAGTACGAACGGTTTAACGCTGATAAGCACCACTTAGCGTTAAGAATGCCAGAAACAAGTGACGGCTGTGAGTTTACAAGATTCACGCGCTACGGGCTGAAATAAACCCGTTTCATCTGGTTGTTATAAGATTGTCGAATTACAGTGTTTTACCAAAATGTTAAATTTGAGCTTCGGTGTACTCAAGATCTTGTGATCCAGTTAGTTACGTAAGCAGTATGAAATAAAGTAAAAGAGCGCTTTATCAGAAAAGAGTTTGTTTTGATTAAGGCGTTAAGAACTGGTCACGGGGTAATACGCTGAATCAAGAGAAAAACCAAAACCATAAACTCTAATGTAAATTGTACGGATTTAGATCCACCTGATTATCACGACTTTCAAACATGTCATGAGCTCCAAACTTTAGCTAGAGAGTTAAGTAAATTATGAAAATAACTAAACGTTTTCTTTTGGACAACAGAACCAAAAAAGGAGCCTGGACGCGGGAACAGTTCAGGATTATTGGCATGACATGGCCACCCAAGCAAAACTGGATGTCATTGGTAAAAGATAAGGAGCTTACTGGCGCAGAGGTAGCGGAGTTTATAAGGGCGAAGGATACGCCAGGAACAGGATTAAAAACGCTGGAAAAGGCTTATTTATGCGTGATAAAGAACATTAGCCGATTAAGTAAGGGGCAGTTAACTATATTACGTGATGAGATTAGTAAAATACTTTGATAAAGGTGTTTTTATCTGACAAAAGAGCACCTGATAGCCAAAACCTATAGCATTCTGACAGCCAATTAAAAATATCAATTAGATAAACGGGCGTTAATTTTATAAGGTTAACGCTCGATAATAAGGGGAAATAGAATGATAGACCGAATAAACGAGCACATAGAGTTTCATAAATCTATCGACAGCCATAAATCAGATGTAGCGTTTTTGAATGAGGTGAAGGATTACGTTTCAACTTTAGAAAATAATCTAGAGCTGACAAAAGAAGATTTAGAATGCGCTCATATGTGGCTGGGGTTCAAAAAGTACCAAGAAAACTAGGTGATAATGAATACTCTATTGTTGGGCGTATTCAGTTGTTATTTTCAAATGAAGTTAATTGATAGCCAATAACTATCACCACCACAAAACCTATTAAAAATATCAATTAGATAAACGGGCGTTAATTTTATAAAGTTAACGCTCGATAATAAGGGGAAAAGAATATGGATCTTAATCGTATGACTAATCACATGGCTCTAGCGGCATACTCACACAAAGACCCAGACAGCCAGGTAATAAAAATGGCCAAACGGTATAAAAGGAAATCAATAACGCCAAGCATAAAGCGAACGCTAAACACTGTTATTAACTCGGCTATGCCTTCATTACTGGTTAAAAGGGTTCATAGCGAGGTGCACAATGTTTCTGCCTGAAAATAGATATACAGGACCATTTAATGATGATTCATTTATTGAAGAACAATTAGTTAAGCTTCCGCATCAGTGGCAGTTGGGCGCTAGAAATAAATACTCAAAAGTATTTAAGGAAGAAGGCAGAACAAAAGCTAATTTATGGCTTTTAAGAGGTGTTAAAGAGTACGGCAATAAGATATAGTTTTATAGCGGATAGGCTTAGCGGCTAAACCGATAGCTTCAGTAACTATCTTTCCGCTTATTTTTAATACTGATAACTCTATACTGGAGAGTTGCATGATAAGTTTATACCCCGATCAAGAAGAATTCTTAACCGAAGTTAGAAAGCTTTGGAAAGCTCACAATAGAATAATAGGCGTTTGTCCTACTGGCTTTGGGAAGACGCGGTGCGCGGCCAGGATAATAGAGGGCTGTATCAGCCGTGGAATGAGAGTTTGTTTTATTGTCCCTAGAATATCTCTAATAGAGCAAA
>Ga0209644_1000167_pt1 | contig 17431 bp, 18 predicted proteins | sample ETNvirome_2_1000_FD_184069 | JGI IMG/M metagenome (GOLD analysis project Ga0209644, IMG submission 184069) | Marine viral communities from the Pacific Ocean - ETNP_2_1000 (SPAdes) (version 2) | ecosystem: Environmental > Aquatic > Marine > Oceanic | place: Pacific Ocean | collected 2013-06-22 | reverse complement strand
TGCTGTTGAAATTGATGAAAACCAAGACATTAAGTTTGCTCAATCTATTGGAGTAGGACAAGCGGCCTCATCTACTACAGGTGATATTGCTGCACAAACCATGTCTTTACTTGGTACAACACCAACCCTTACTATGGGAGATGGTGGTGCAGAAGATGTCAAAATACAGTTTAATGGTGTTAAAGACTTTTATATTGCTAATGATGACTCAGCAGATAAGTTAGTTATTGGTGAAGGTTCAACAGTAGGAACTAACAGTATTCTTACAATTACTGATGATACAGTTACTTTAGGTGATGGAGCAGCAGCAGATACAGCGTTAGTTTACGATGGTAATGCTAAAGACTTTTATGTTGGATTAGATGATTCTGCTGATAAATTAGTTATTGGAGAAGGCTCTACTGTAGGTACAAACAATATACTTACAATAGACGATGACTCTGTGACTATTGGTGATGCAGCAGCAGTTGATACAAAAATAGTATTTGATGGCAATGCTCAAGATTATTACATAGGTTTAGATGATTCAGCAGATGATCTAGTTATAGGACTAGGTTCAGCAGTTGGTACAACTCCTGCTATCTCTGTAGACGAAGATCAGTATGTGACTATGCCTAAAAAAGTTACAGCCTCTACTTCAGCTAATATTAGCCAAGTAGCTGTTACTTCAAGTTCAAACGCAACAGCTTGGGATGCAAGAGCAGCAGCGAATGCATATTATGTTACCAGTGAGAACACTACATTTGCAGCTCCAAGTAATGCTACAGAAGGAGCAATCATCTCGGTTGAAATAGCTCAAGGTGGTACAGCTAGGACAGTTGCTTGGAATACGATATTCGAGTTTGCAGCAAGTACAGCTCCTACTGTTACTGCCACCGCAAGTAAAACAGATATATTTTCATTTAGATATAACGGATCTGTTTGGCAAGAAATAGGCAGAGTTCAAAACATGGCACAAACCTAATATGGAAACCCTGCAGCGAATGGCTAATAGAGGCAGTATCTCTACAGGGTATGATATTGATAATTCTATTAAGTTTGAAGCTGATAATACTGAATATTTAAAATGGACTGATTTTTCTGATAATGCCTCTGATGCTAGAAAAAGAACCTTTAGTATTAGTCTTTGGTGCAAAAGAACTGAGTTAGGTGTTCAGCAATTAATTTGGAACTCAGGTGCAAACGGCTATTTATCTTTTGAAGCAGGAGATGTTATTAAATGGCAACAACAATACAGCACTACAGCCAAAACTTTAAACACTAATAGACTTTTTCGTGATACTGCTGCTTGGTATCATATAATTGTTGCTGTTGATTCAACTCAATCAACTGAAGCTAATAGAGTTAGACTTTATGTTAATGGAGTGGAAGAAACATCTTTCAGTTCTGCTACATACCCTGCTGAAGATGCTACTTCTGATAATGTATATGGAGACTATTTATCTTTAGGTAGGTCAGTCGCATGGGGAGCAGGTTTTTGTGGTTATGTAGCTGATTATCTATTTGTAAGTGAAGTGCAACTTGTTCCTACAGATGTAGGTGAGTTTGATAGTGATACAGGCATATGGAAACCAAAAGCATATAGTGGAACAATATCTACACCAAGCCATTTTTTAGAATTTCAAGATGGTTCTGATTTAGGTACTGCAACATCAGGTTTAGATGCTGACACTATGAATAATATTGCAGCAGCCGACCAATCTACAGATACTCCGACTAATAATTTTTGTACGCTTAATCCATTAATAAAACCTAAATATGGAACTAATGCGGGTGGAATGATTGAAGGTGCCACAGAATTTGGAGACAGCACTGGCGGTGGTGTTGGCGGTGCTTTAGGAACTATGGCAGTTACAGCAGGTAAGTGGTATTGGGAAATGAAACTTGTTCAACAAAACGCACATAATATAGGTGTAAGTGCTGTAGATGATAATGATAATTTTTATGCAGCAAGTGACCCACAAGACATTAACTCAACTTTTAATTTTAACATAGCAGTAGCACGGATAGAGTATTTTAACGGGGGTTCAAAGACATATGGTTCAGCCGATGCATTTACAGATTTTCATAGTACAGGAGATATAATTTCAATAGCATTAAACATGGATGATAACCAAATTAGTATTTATGGCAATGGTACACTTCAAGCAGGTGTTGCAGCTACTTCTTTGTATGATGCAGCAAATAAAATGTGTGCACCTTTTCATGGAACTATAGATGATACAGTTCAATATAATTTTGGTGGGTATTCTGCTTGGACACCATCAAGTATAGTAAATGATGCTAATGGATATGGTTCATTTGAATACGCACCCCCAAGTGGATATTATGCTTTATGCACCAAAAATTTAAGTGAGTTCGGAGGATAAATGGCAGACTACACAACCATAGACGACCCTTCAGCACATTTTCAGACTATTATGTGGACTGGGAACGGAACTGCCGACCAAACAAAAACTTGGGATGGTAACTCAGATTTACAAGCTGATTTACTTTGGGGTAAATGTGCAAGTGAAGATACAAATCATTATCTAAATGATACTAGTAGAGGGATTACAGTAAATTTACATTCTAATACAACAGATATAGACGCAACAGATTCAACTGTTTTTACATCTGTTAGTACAGATAGTTTTGTAGTAGGTTCAAATGCTGATATTAATGGCTCTTCAAGAGAAAATATAGTTTGGGGTTGGAAAGCTAATGGTGGTTCTACTAGTTCTAATTCAGATGGAGATTTAACAACTACAGTACAAGTAAATTCAACAGCTAAGTTTAGTATTTTTACATACACAGGAATTGACCCTATTGAACCTTTAGATTTAGGACATGGGTTAGGTGTTGCTCCTGACTTTTTTATTATTAAAACTAGATCAATATCAGGAAAAAATTGGGCTATTTATCATAAAGATATGGCAGCTACTCCACAAAATAATTATTTAAGAATAAACTCAACCAATGCAGTTGCATCAGCTTCTACTTGGTGGAGAAACGAAGCACCAACCAGCACAATAATAAAAACAGGCGAACAAGATGATATTAATAGAGCAGGTTCTACTTTTGTTTGTTGGGCGTGGAAAGAAGTACAAGGCTTTAGCAAGTTTGGAGGTTATACAGGTAATGGTCACGATGATGGTCCTTTTATTTATCTAGGATTTACACCTTCTTTAGTTATAATTAAAAGAACAGACGCAGCAGGAAATTGGATTATGCACTCTTTTGAACAAGGAACAAACTCATCTACAGGAGTAGGTCATGGGAATAATTGGAATTTAAACAATAATGGCTTAGAGGCAAATGATGGCGATAGTCAAAATCAATATGGTGATATAGATATGGTAAGCAATGGTTTTAAAATAAGAAAGGAAACCAATGCATTTGGTGCAGAAGATGAAAATGACAGTGGTGGAACTTATATTTATATGGCTTGGGCGTATGCACCAGTAGTATCATCAACAAACAGTATCCCTGCAACAGCACAATAGCGAGGTAATAATTATGTGGGCATTAGTAGAATCAGGAAGTGTAAGTCAAATTTATGCACGACCTAAACAATTATTATTAGGAGATGTCCAATATCCTAGTAATATATTTGAACTTTGGACAATAGCAGAATTAAATGCAATAAATATTTATGATGTTGTGCAGGATAATACAAACTTTAAAGATCCTACATACTATGCCAACACCAGTGTGTCTTATGCATTTCATTCTAGTATAACGATTAATGGTACAGACTATACAAATGTTGTAGTAGCTTCTTATGGTACAGCAACAGCTCTAACTTTATCTAATTTGAAAACAGCACATAACAATAGGATTAATTCTCAAGCCTATGGCTTATTACTGCCTAACGATTGGATGGTTATTAAAGCTACTGAGACAAGTGGTACAGTTGAAAGTGATTGGACTACTTATAGAGCAGCAGTTAGAACAGCAGCCAACAGCATGATAACAAAAATTAATGCAGTTTCAGATGTAGATGCACTCGCAGCATTATATGTATATAATGATGCTACACCTCCTGTTAGACCCCTGGGCGAATGGCCAGAAATACCTAGCAGTTAATTTATAGGAGTAAATATGGACATTTTAATACCATTAGGAATAATTTTAATAATTTTGGTTTTTTCTATAAAGAGATTAAAACCTCAATTATGGTCAAAAATTACATCTAAGTTTAAAAGTTAAAAATGGGCTGGTTTAAAAAATTTATTAAGTTTATTACACCACCTCCTATTTATACTATTGTATCTTCAACAACAAGAGCTCGAAATAAAAGTGGTAGATATGTTGCAGACGATCCTACAACACCAGATATAAACGAAGCTTACACTCAAATTAAAAAAAGAAAAAACCAACCTCTTAAGAAATAATGTATGAGTATGAGTGTAAAGTTAGCAGGGTTGTTGACGGAGACACTATTGACGCTGACTTGGATCTTGGTTTTAATATTCATCATAAGTGTCGTGTACGTTTATACGGTATTGACACCCCCGAGTCTCGAACTCGCAATAAAGACGAAAAGGCTAGAGGTAAACTAGCTACTAAGTTTTTACAAAATGCCATTGATAATGGCACTTACGTCATTTTACAGACGCAATTAAAAGACTCTAAAGGAAAATTCGGCAGGGTTTTGGCATCAGTTATAATAGATGGAATAGATATCAATCAACAAATGATTGGAAACCATATGGCAGTTAGGTATGAGGGCCAAAGCAAAGAAGATATTCAATTAGAGCACTTAAAGAATAGAGATATATTGATTAAAGAAGGGCTACATACACTAATTGAAAATGCAAACACTAAAACTTAAATTTTTTCCAGGGCTAATAACACTTTTATTATTTGCAAATTTTACTTATGCCGATCAGACAGGAACCTGTACTGCTGGCACTCAGTATTGTGAGGAAAATAGTTTAGATACGACTAACAATACGACAACAAATAACACAAATACCAATAACAACACTAATGTAAATACTAATACTAATAACAATACTAATGTAAATACAAACTCTAATGTAAATACAAATACTAATGTAAATACAAACGTAAATACAAACGCAAATACAAATGTTTCAACCAATACCAATACAAATGTTAGTACCAATCAGAACACAAACATTAATAATTCAACAAATACAAATTCAAATTCAAATACAAATGTTAATACTTCAACTTCTAATAATACCAACACTAATAACAATGTTAATACTTCGAATTCAACTTCTAACTCCACAGTTAATTCTACGGTAAATCAAAATGTCAACAATAATTCGACTTCAAACAATACTAATGTCAACACTTCGAGTAACACGAATGTCAATCAATCTACGTCAGATTCAAATGTTACTACTGATAACAAAAATGTTAATGAAAATAACTCGAAGTCTGACAACACAAATAGAAACATTAACGAGTCGAATTCAACGCAAACTATCAATCAAAATATAAAATCTGAAGCTCCACCTGCTAGTGCTATCGCACCTAGTATTATGTCTTACTCTCAAGACCTTTGTACTGTAGGTAGATCTGGAGCTTTTCAAGGCCAAGTATTTGGGTTTTCTAGCGGGAGAACAGTTACAGATAAAAACTGCGAAAGGCTAAAATTATCTAAATACCTATATGATATGGGTATGAAAGTAGCTTCTATATCGTTACTTTGTGCTGATCCAAGAGTATTTGTTGCTATGGAACAAGCTGGCACGCCTTGTCCATACAAAGGAAAGATAGGTAAAGAGGCTACTGTTGCTTGGGATAAAAATAAAACAGATAGACCCGACTATAAAGTTTGGTATAAAGAAAAAGTTCAACGTTGTAAGCAAGTTTGGCACTCTTCTCCCCAGCATAAAAAAGAATGTATCGCTGCTTTAAAATAATATATTGTTTATTACTTACCAGTAATCTATCAGCACAATACATTTATGAAGCTAATCAAGACTTATACGATTTACAAACCAATTCATCAGGCTCCACAGGACTAGGTTCAAATGATGATTCAGTATCAGCAGCCTTTGACTTAGGTTTTACATTTACCTTTTATGGTAATGATTTTACTAAAGCTAGAATGGCTACCAATGGCTGCCTTCACTTTGACCTAACAGGCAGTTATTGTGGTGATTATACCCCTGATCCTTTACCACAATACACTAATACTTTATTTGTATTCTGGACTGATCTAATAAAAGATAATGGTTCGGCTATGAAAGCTAAAGCCTTTGCTGATTATACTATTTTTGGTTGGTATAAGATGAGGGAGTTCAATCGGGCTAATTCTGATAACAGCATAGAAGTCTGGTTATATCCTAATAATACATTTGAATATAGATATGGTGAATTGGATATTAAAACACATGATGTTCTTATCGGAGAGCAGGGCCCAACTACTTCAGATATTTATACTTACTTATTTTTTGATGAGTGTAATACAGGTACTACTAATATTTCAGGAACTTGTGTAAGTTATGATTGGAACTCTAGCAGTAACGCAGCAAACACTTTATTAGAAAATGGTGGTTCTTTGTATGGAGTAGGAATTGGTCAATCGCTTTGTATAACTGCACCTTTAACTTCAGTGAATTGTACTGGTTATGCAGCAGCTTATCTAGTTCAACAATGTGCATTAAATTCTTTATATGACGAGGATTGTGATGGTTATGTAGCAGCTTATCAAACTCAACAGTGTGATATAGACCAACTCTATTCTGAATCATGCCCTTATTATTGGGACGCTTATGATGACTTTCAATGCGATTTAGATCCTCAATATGGTCCCTTTTGTCCAGGTTATAGCCAACAAGAATCAGTAGCTTATTTTGATGAAACTTATATTGATTATGGGTATGAAGAAAGTATGACACAGTATGACACTTTTGATGACGATCCTTATTATGGAATAGAAATGACAGACGAAGAGTGGTATCAAATAGATTTAGAAGAATTCGGGCAAGAGCAAATTGATGAGTGGTACGGTATGGAGGTTGAATTTCAAGAAGATGGAATGGTTGTTTGGGACAGCACACCTCTAGAGTCTTATGATGATATTGATATTGCTATGGATACATGGGATCTAGAACAAGAACAATATATACCAGAAGAAATATTACTAGAAGAGTTTATATTTCAAGAAACTTTTATTGCAGAAGATTTTCGAGAACCAGAAACATTTATAGAATTAACAACAATTGAAGAACTGGAGGAATGGTATGAAGAAGAGACAAGATTGGAAGAAGAAATTGCGCAGACAGAGGAGCCGGAGGAAGAACTTGTTGAAGAGATCTTTGAAGAAGAAGCTGTAGAAGAGATTTTTGAAACAATGGAAGAACAAATGGCAGAAGCTGAAGTAGAAGAGGAACGAATAGAAGAAGAAGTAGAAGAAGTATTTGAGGAAGAGTTTGAGATAGCAGAAAGAGAAGATGCAAAAGGGAAGAGTTCTATTAGTAGAGAGATGGCCCTTAGAGTTGTAGCTTCTACAATAACAACTGCCCAAAAAAGTGTAAGTGGAATAACTGCTGGCAGTTCAATTCATTCTAATAATAATAGTTCTGTTTCAAGTAATATAGCTGGAACTAATTCTACAGGGGCTTCTTCTTCAATTAATGCGGGCATTAGTACCAGTAGTTCTCCAAGTATGTCTGATCAATTTGCATCTTCTACAGCCCAAACAAACCAAGTTCTTGATATGAGTAATATGGCTTTATCAGATCCTTCCATTAATTCTGTTAGCAGTAACACATTTGAAACGGAAACAGTAATAACTGAAGTAGTTGTAGCTAATGTTTCTGATAATACAAACCAAGATCAAACAGATTTTTCATCAGGTTCAATTACTTCTAGTTCTGATTTTGATTCTGATCCTGATTCTGATACTACAGTAGAAACTATAATTGCTAAAAACTTACAAACTGCTAAAGAAGAAGTACAGGCTCAACAAGAAGAAACCGGAGAATATGGATCAGAAAATGCAATTATAGCTGTTATGGGCTTTTTGCCTGGGTTTAATAATTACAGAACAGTATACATACCTGAAAAAGAATTTTGGTATGAGCCTAAAAGCATTTATACTAATAGCAACCTTTCAGATAATACTGCTGCTTTTTATGGATTAGCAGGACAAAGCATTAAAACTTTAACCAATCTGAAAGAACTGCAACCAAAATTATAGGAGATTTATATGGATTGGTTTCAAAGTAAAACAACTCAAATAATAGCGTTAGTTTCAATTATAGGAACATTAGCAGGTTTCGGATGGACAGGAGCTACATATGTAAATCGTATTGCTAATTTAGAAGCCAAGATTGGTGGTTTAGGAAAAACAAAAGATGCACAAAATATTATAGAAGAAAGATTTGTTGGGATAGAAACATCAGTTGAATATATAAATAAAAGTATTGATGAAAATATTATGGTTGAATTAAAGTCTCAAGGCGAAAAGATTGAAAACATAAAAACAAATATAGCTACTATTAAAGCAGATATAAAAAGTTTAGAGAAAGATATTAATAAACTAGAAGAAGGCAACCCACTGGCAGGTTAAAATGATTAGAAATCACTATGAAAGAGATTATGATCGTGAGTATGCTACTTTTCACAGCAAATCAGAAGAGAAAAAAAAGAGAGCTGCTAGAAACGCTGCTAGAAACGCAATGAAAAAAAATGGTAAAGCTAAAAAGGGTGATGGCAAAGATGTTTCTCATAAAGACAATAATCCTAAAAATAACAGTCCATCAAATTTAAAAATGGAAAGTAAAAAGAAAAATCGTTCAAGAAAAACATAGGAGCAATAAAATGAAATTTAGTTTAATAAAAAATGTAATCGGCGCAGTGGCACCAACATTAGGATCGGCTTTAGGTGGTCCTTTAGGTGGACAAGCAGCATCTGTTATTGCTCAAGTTTTAGGCTGTAAAACAGACCCAAAATCAATTAATCAAGCTATTCAAGAAGCAACTCCAGAACAAATGATCGAGCTTAAAAAAGCCGAGCAGAGTTTTGAATTGCAAATGAAAGAATTAGAAGTAGATATTTTTAGCTTAGAAGTAGCAGATAAGAAAGACGCAAGGTTTAAGTTCAGTAAAGATTGGACAACTAGAATTTTAGGATTTATTACTATATTTGGGTTTATGTCTTATATATTTTTAGTAACCTTACAACCACCAGAACAAAATAGTGAAGCACTTATTAATCTAGTGTTGGGATATTTAGGCGGTTTGGCTAGTGCTGTTATTTCTTTTTACTTCGGAGCTTCACACACACCAGAAAAAAAAGATGGCGATTAGAAAAACAGTATCAGATGTATCAGCAGATCTTCGAGAACACGAAGCAAAGTGTGAGGAAAGATGGAAAACAATTTTTGCAGAAACAGACGAAATAAAAAAAGAAATAAACGATTTAAGAGGAACTATAAAGACAGCAACTTTTGGAAGTCTTGGTTTTCTATCGACTCTTTTAATAGCGCTGTTGTCAGGGGTATTAAAAATATAATGCATATTTCAGATGAAGGTTTTGAACTTATAAAATCATTTGAAGGGTGTGAACTTGAGGCATATAAATGTCCAGCAGGAGTTTGGACTATAGGCTACGGTCACACTAAAAATGTTGAAGAAGGGGAAAAATGGTCTGAAGAAAAAGCAGATTTTATGTTATGGCGTGAACTTGAAGATGAATATGAGCATTATGTTAATGCTCTTGTAAGAGTGCCACTTAACCAATGTCAATTTAATGCTCTTTGTTCTTGGGTGTATAACTTGGGACCAAACAATTTAAAAAGATCTAGCATGCTTAAAGTTTTAAATAAAGGCAAATATGATGAAGTGCCTGCTCAAATGAAAAGATGGAACAAGGCAAGTGGTAAGGTTTTAGCCGGTCTCACAAGAAGAAGAGAGGCAGAAGCTTTAATGTTTGAAGGAAAAGAGTGGGAGCATATATAAAATGGCTCTAATTAAATTAATATTTCAACCTGGCATCAACAAAGAAATGACTGACTTGATGGACAAGGGCGGTTGGGCTGATGGTAATTTGGTTAGATTTAGAAAAGGCTTACCAGAAAAAATTGGTGGTTGGCAAAAAACAACCACTGAAAATTATGAAGGCACTGGTCGAGCCTTAACAGCATGGGTTGCTTTAGATGCTACTAAATACTTAGGATTAGGAACTACTTTTAAATATTATATAAAAGGTGGTAACCTTTTTTACGATGTAACTCCTATTAGAAAAACAAGCACTAACTCTATAACATTTTCAGCATCTAGCGGGTCATCAACATTAACTGTTACTGATTCTTCTCATGGCGCAGTAGCCAATGATTCTGTAACGATATCAGGCGCAGTTAGCTTAGGAGATGCAATAACTGCTACTGTTTTAAATCAAGAATATCAAATTAGCAGAGTTACAGGCACAAACACTTATGAAATTATAGCTAAAGATACTTCTGGAGATGAAGTAAGCGCTACTGGCAGTGACAGTGGCAATGGTGGGTCTGGGGTTGATGGGGTTTATCAAATAAATGTGGGCTTAGATGTATATGTTCAATCAACTGGTTGGGGTGCAGGTACATGGAGTGCTGGAACTTTTGGATCTGCTACTGCTTTATCTGTAACTGATCAGCTAAGATTATGGTCGCATGATGCGTTTGGTGAAGATTTAATTATTAATCCTAGACATGGTGGCATATATTACTGGGATGAAAGTAGTGGCTTAACAACGCCAGCTGTTAATATAACAGCTTTATCAGGAGCAAACTTAGCCCCAACTAAAGGCATCCAAACCATTGTTAGTGACATTGATCGTCATATTATTGTTTTAGGCGCAGATCCCATTAGTGGAAGCACTAGAACAGGCGCAATTGACCCTTTATTTATTGCATTTTCTGATCAAGAAAGTGTTACAGAATGGGAGCCGACATCTACTAACACAGCAGGATCACTAAGACTTTCTTCTGGTTCTCAAATTGTTGGTGGCCTAAGATCAAGACAAGAAATTTTAATATGGACTGATACTTCTTTATATAGCATGCAGTTTGTGGGAGCTCCATTTACTTTTGGCGTTAATCTCATTAATGAAAACGTAGGACTAATATCTCCTAATGGAGCAATCAATGCACCCGATGGAGTTTACTGGATGTCCCGTGACGGATTTTATAAATACTCAGGAGCTGTTGAAAGAATTAATTGCAGTGTGCTGAACTATGTGCTTGATGATTTTAATGAAAGTCAATCATTTAAAGTCATAGCATTTACAAACAGAGAGTTTAATGAGGTTGGTTGGTTCTATCCGTCTGCTTCATCTACAGAAAACAACAGATATATTACCTATAATTATTTAGAAAATGCTTGGAGTATTGGCGAACTTTCAAGAACAGCTTGGTTGGACGATGGTATTTTTGCAAAACCTAGGGCCACAGGCAAAGATAGCTCTGTTAACTATGTTTACACACACGAAAGTAGCGATGATGCAGATGGTTCTGCTATGGATAATGTCTTCATTGAATCTGGCGATATAGATATTGAGCAAGGTGACCAATATGGTTTTGTAAGACGCATTATTCCAGATGTAAATTTCTTTGGTACAAACTCAAGCGATGGGCAAATTAATTTAATTTTAAAAACAAGAAACTTTCCAGGCGATAGTTTAACAACACGTGCAACCACAGATGTAACAAGTAGCACTCAACAAAACCATGTAAGAGCTAGATCGAGACAAATGGTTTTTAGAGCGCAATCAGATGATGATGCAGATACAAGCGTAAGAACTGGATTTAGATGGAGGCTAGGGGCAAATAGAATTGACATTAGACCTGATGGTGAAAGGTAATGGCAAAGCTTTTAGAAAGTAGGTTACCATTAGCATTAACTAATGTTGACGCAGATACATTTAATCGTTTAGTTAGAATACTAGAGATTAACTTAGGAAAGTTTGATCCAAACGCAACTCCACAATTTAATGATTCTGAGATTACCACTTTAGGTTTTAATCAAGGTGATGTAATATGGAATACATCTATTGGTGTTTTGCAAGTATACGCTGGCACCCGATGGATACAGCTACATACTCCTGTGAATCCACAGGGGTACGAACTGCAAGCATATGTGGGTTCTGTTACAATTAAAACAGCAGGCGATACAACAATTAACCTTGGCTCTGATGAACAATATTGGGGCATAGAAAAATGGTACACATAAGTTAATAATGAAAAACATAAATAAATTAAATAAAGGGTTAATGGCTTTAGCAAATTATGATGTTCCAAGATATATGAATGGTGGCATAACCACTATGGCTCCTATGTACATGGACGATGGTGGTTATGCTACTAACTTTGGTTTTGGTAATTTTGGAACAGATTTTACAAATCCTTTTTTAGATGATTTAGATTTAACTGATGAAGAATTACAAGATTATCTTGACGCAATTGAAAATGCATATGGATCTCAAAACACTATAACTTATGACGATGCTTTTGCTAGAGGTTATGGAGCACAACAAGCTGACGCATTAGCTGAAGGCAGAACTCCTTCTAAATTAAATTATGAAGATACTCCTTCTAACATACTTCCCGGTGCAGACATAAGAATTAATGCAAGAGATGAAAATCCAGCAGCTTACAGATTTTATCCAAGCGAAGTATCAAAACTTTATTCACAAATGAAAGGCGTGCCTTTTTCACCATTGGTGGCTCCTCCTAGAGAGGCAACATATTTAGATGAGTTAGGGGCTGGAAGTGCTGGAGATGGAAGTGGAAAAATTGCTCCTCAAAGAAGAATACAAAGCCAGCTTTATGCTAAAGACGGAACATACGTTAATGCATATGCTAAAGGCACAAGAGAAATGGGCGTTGAAGACTATCCTAGAAGACAAGAATTAATTGCAGGCCCTGGTGGTGAGCAAGGCGATAAAATACCAGCTATGTTAAGCGATGGTGAATTTGTTACTAACGCAGCAGCTGTTAGAGGCATGGGCATTATGGCTGGCGCTAATCCACAAGATGAATATGAACAAAGATTATTAGGAGCACGTCAAATGTACGATTATCAAAGACAAGCCGAAGAAATGGCTAAGAGGTATGCATAATGAGCACGTTTGGTAGCAAAACAATCACAGGACCTCCAGCTGACGTTATAACAACGCCACAAACTGGGTATTCTTTTGTTTCTCCGTACATGGAGGATTACTCTAGAAGATTATTAGCATCTTATTTTGGTGCGCCAGGTGAATACGAAGGTCTTATATCAAGACCAAGAGATATTCCTATTGAGCAAACAGCAGGACTTACTCCCTTACAAATACAAGCTCGTAGACAATCTCAAAAACTAGGAGACTTTCAAACCCAAATAGATCAAGCAGGTGGACTCTTTGGTCAGCAAGCAGGATCTGTAGAGGAAGCTCAACAAAGAATTAGAGATGCAGATAGGTTTATGCCTCAAGCTGAAAGGTTTATTGGCCAAGGCGCTGGAACCATTCAAGGTGGCTTGGGTGCTTTAGCTAGAGCTGAACAAAGCGCTATGGGTGCAACAGGAATGTACGACCCATCAATGGGTCAAAATTTTTACAATCCTTACGAAGACCAGGTTGTTCAACAAACATTAGAAGACATTAATCGACAATCAGCGCAAGCAGGCATAGGTCTAAGAGATAGAGCTATATCTCAAGGTGCTTTTGGAGGATCTCGTGGCCGCATATCCCAAGAGGAACTTGCCCGACAAACAGGACGTGGTGCAGCAGAAGCTGTAGCTGGCATTAGAAGTGCTGGCTTTGGTCAAGCGCAAAACCAAGCGCAACAAGCGTTTGAAGCTCAAAGAGGAGCTCGACAAGGACTTGCAGCATTGCAGTCAGGATTAGGTGCTCAACAATCTCAAATTGGTGCTCAACAAGCAGGACTTGGTTCGCAAATGGCTGGACTTGGCATCCAAGAGGTTGGAACAGCTACAGCATTGGGTGGACTTGGTCAACAGTTTGGACAAGTCGGTCAAGGTATTGCAGGGCTAGGCATGCAAGGACAAAGTCAACTTGGCAACCAAATAAACATGCTCAATCAACTTGGTCAACAAGGCCAATCAACTCAACAATCAGCTCTATCAAGACAATTCCAAGGAGCACAACAACTTGCTGGAGAGCCATTACAAAGATTACAAACTGGTCAACAGCTACTTACTGGATCACCTTATGGTGGACTATCTGGCGGAACTGGTACCAGCGCCTATCAACGTGGTTCGTATCAACAGCCTGGGACTGGAGCTCAAATATTAGGAGCTTTAGGTTCTGCTGTTGGAGCTTACTATGGAGCTAAATCTGATGTAGAACTTAAAACTAACATTAAAAAAGTTGGTGAATTAGAGCCTGGCATTGGTTGGTACACATGGGATTGGAACGACAAAGGTAAAGCCATTGGTGCTGAATCAGAGCCAGCAGAGGGTGTTTTAGCTCAAGAAGTTCTTGAAGTTAAACCAGATGCAGTAATGGTAGAAAAAGATGGTTACTACGCTGTAGATTATTCTAAGGTGCTTTAAATGAAAGGTATTACATCAGGACTAGAACCAAGAAGATACGCTGATGGCGACTTAGTCGAAGAAGAAAAAGGGTATTTTGGCAATGCGTTAGATTTTGCTAAAAAATATGGAGTTCTTGCTAATTTGCCTTATGCAGCATATAAAGCTTTTACAGACCCTGAAGAATTAAAAGACACTTATAAAAAAGCACATGATTTTGGAAAAGAATATATTTTTGATTACGAAGATCCATATGAGTATGCAACACTTCCTTTGTATTTTGCTGGCCCACTTGGGGCTGCTGCAAACAGATCAATTAAAGCTGCAAGAATTGCAAACAAAATAAAAAAAGCTGGTAAAGCAGAAAAGTTTTTTGATAGCAAAACAGGAAAATGGATAACATATGGTGGAATTCCAACAGCAACCTTAACTGGTGAAGTTGCATATGATATAGGAACTGATCCAGATATAAGTTTTTCAGATGTTGTAGATTATGGAAAAAATCTTTTTACCAATGATGCACTAGACGATGCACAAGAAGATGTTGATGAAGCAAATAAAAATGAAACAGACACAGACACAGACGAAGATGATGCAGGCCTTAGCAAAGAAGAACGAATGATGAAAGGAATAGCAGCATTGATGGAAACTTATGGTGAATCACAAAGTGGCGATGGTGCTTCATTGCCAGGTTCATTGTCAGGTGAACCAATTATAACTAGAGCAATAGATACTCCAGAAATTAGAAGATACGAAAGCGGCGGTATTGTTGACATGATGCCACAAGAACCCATGATGATGGCTGATGGTGGAATTGCTGACATGATACCACAAGACCCAATGATGATGGCTGGTGGTGGAATGGTGCCTGGAGTTAATGGCGAAATGGTGCCTGGATATGGTTTGGGTTCTTTTGTTAAAAAGAAAATTACAGATACAGTAAAAACAATAGTAAAAAAAGCTAAATCTGAAAAGAAACCAGATACTAAAAAGAAACCAGATACTAAAAAGAAACCAGATACTAAAAAGAAAGCAGATGGTACACCTGACATGAGATACAAGGTGAACCAAACTGATAAGCTCAAAGGTGATTCTTGGATACCGCCAGGTATAGCCACGTTTGGAAGAGGAGCAACAGAACTTGTAAAAAAAATTCCTACTCCAAAAAGACAAATGGGTAGATTGGGTTTTTATGGAGTTCCTGCTGCAGCTGGCGCATATGCTCTTTGGCCTGATGATAAAACAGGTCCACCGCCTCCTCCGGGCGCAGCAAAAGTTAAAATAGAAGAACCAGATTCATTAAGAGATTTTCATCTTCAAAACTCAATGGTTAGAGCACAAGAAGCAGGAAGAGATACGCCTAACTTTATGGACTATCTTGCATCTTTCCCCAAAAGTTACACAGATAAATTAGGATCAGATCCAGAGTTTGCACAACAAATGATGGCAGGATTTATAGCTATGATGAAGCCAACTGAAGGCTTTGTGCCAAGAAGTGCTTTTGCAGACTTTGGAGAGGCATCGATGGCAGAAAGGGCTAGACAAGAAGGAGAGGTTCCTGATCAAATAAAAATGATGGAAAGGTTTAAAGATGATCCAGGGTTATTAGATGCTTTTAGAGAGTATACAAGAAGCACAGAACCTTTTGATGCAACTACTGAAGCATCAAATAGATCACAAGTTTTTGCAGCTTTGCAAAAACAAATATTTGGTGATGACTTCGATGAACATGACGATATTCCAATAAATGTGAATACTGGACAAAAAGCAAATGAATTTAGTGTTTACGCTGAATTTTTAAAATTAGGCGGAGATTCTTCTGCTTTAGTTGCTCTTAAAGATAATTATGCACAACCTTAATCATGCCTTTTGTAAAATTAGCTGACGGAACAAATATATTTGTTGATAGCAACGATCCAAAAGAAATAGCCAAAAAAACCGATGCTGCTCAAAAAAGAAAATCTCGAGGTCGATCAAGCGCATCCACTCTTGCAAACATAGGCAAGGCCCCCTTTGCTGGAGTCATTGGAGCAGTACAAGGTGCTGTAACAGTACCAACAACTGGCATTGATCTTTTATTTAACACAGATGCAACTGACAACGTTAATGAATTTTTTGAGGCTGTTAAGCCAGACGTAGAAGGAACAGCCGGCAAGACAGTAGAAATGTTGTTTCAATTTGGTGTGCCTGGCTTTGGCACAGTTAAAGCCTTATCTGGCTTAAGTAAAACAAAACAAATATTAGCTATTGGCGCAGTCGATGCTGCAGTAGCTACTGATAATATTGATACTTTTTCAGACATATTTGATAAAGAAAGCGATGAAGAAAGAATTAAAAACCTTCAAGGCAGAGAAGCAGCTGCGGCTAGGTTTAAAGAAAGATTGCAGGTTTTTGGTGAGACATCAGCTTTTGTTTATGGGGCTCCTAAAATTTTAGGTGGCGCTGTAAAGCTTGCTGGTGGAGGATTGAATTTAGCTGCACCTTACTTTAACGCATTAGCAAAAGGCTTGGATAATAAATTTGGAGCTGTTGCTGCAGCAGATAAAGCAGATACAGATGCATGGGACTGGCTTAGAAAGTGGTTTTTCTATGGTGGAGAGTATCAACAAACAGCAAAAAACAACAGAGCAATCATGGATGTCTCTCAAGCGAAAAAAGGATATGCTGTTAATCTTATGGGAGAGGTTGGCGACAACATGGATAAAGTGCAAAAAACAATGATTCAAGCTTTTGAAGATGGAGGGAATTTAAACGCTAACGATGCTTTAAATTTGGTTAAATCAATAACAGCTTATAGGACTCCTTTAACCATTGTTGAAAGAAACTTTCCAGGTCTTACTGGCAAAGCAAAAACAGCCAAAATGAAAGAAATTCAAAATGAAGCTTTTAAAAAAATAAAATCTTTTGAAGGTAATGGCAATAAAATAGATTACAAAAAGTTAAAGAT
>Ga0209644_1000165_pt1 | contig 17778 bp, 14 predicted proteins | sample ETNvirome_2_1000_FD_184069 | JGI IMG/M metagenome (GOLD analysis project Ga0209644, IMG submission 184069) | Marine viral communities from the Pacific Ocean - ETNP_2_1000 (SPAdes) (version 2) | ecosystem: Environmental > Aquatic > Marine > Oceanic | place: Pacific Ocean | collected 2013-06-22 | reverse complement strand
TACCATCTCTAGTTTGCCATTTAAACTGTCTAGGTTGGACAGTATTTATAAAGTCCAAACCATAAGGAGAATCAATAATATCTGTCTTATCTCTTTCATCTGATAATGATGAAATGCTAGTATCGTTACACCTTAGTGTTGATACATTACCATCTCCCAAAGTAAAATTACCATCTGATTCTGCACCAGCTGGGTCTGAATAATATCCAATGCTTGTGTTATAAGCTCCTGTTGTTATAAGGTCACCAGCTCTATAACCAAGACTTGTATTACCGTTTGATGTAGAACAAGCAGATAAAGCATAAGTACCAACTGCTGTATTATATTGACCAGTTGTAATAGCTTTTGATGCTTCAAAACCAACACCAATATTTCTAACTCCTGTAGTACAGGCGTGTAAAGCACTATGACCAAGTGATGTATTATATTCTCCTGTAGTATTTGAATTACCAGCTGTATATCCAACAGCAGTACAATAACCACCTGTAGTATTATCTATCAAAGCATTTGTACCAATTGCAACACTTTGAGTACCTGTGGTATTACCCCCTAAAGCATTTACACCTATAGCTATATTGTTATGTGCTGTAGTATTTGCATCTAAAGCACCCTTGCCGACTGCAACATTATCAACACCTGTAGTGTTAGCTGTTAAAGCACTCATACCTATTGCGGTGTTGTTACTTGCTGTAGTATTATTTACTAAAGCATCTTTACCCATTGCAACGTTTGAAGTACCTGTAGTATTTGCTCTTAACGCATCACCACCTACTGATGTATTGTAATTACCTGTTGTGTTGGCTTCTAAATTTCTTTGTCCTACAGAAACATTAGCACTTCCAGTAGTATTCGCCTCTAAAGAATCTTTACCAACTGCTACATTTTCAGCTCCTGTAGTGTTAGCTGCTAAAGCTAAATAACCTATTGCAGTATTATTACCACCTGTAATGTTATCTGCTAAAGCACTAGTACCAATAGCTGTATTATAATCTGCTGTTGTGTTTGTAGATAAACTACCTTTACCTACTGCGGTATTACTATGACCTGAAGTGTTTGCATCTAAAGATTGATAACCAACTGCGGTGTTATTAGATGCTGTAGTATTAGTTATTAAAGCATCTCTACCTATTGCTGTATTACTAGAACCTGTTGTATTAGCTTTTAACGCCTTTGCACCAACAGCTACACCATTAGAACCTGTAGTGTTAGCTTCAAAAGCCTGATAACCAATTGCTATATTCAGTTCACCTGTAGTGTTTGCAGTTAGGGCGTTATGACCAACAGCAACATTAGCATCACCAGATGTCAGAGCATCTAATGAATAGTTACCAATCGCAACATTCTGACTAGCACCAGTAGTATTCGTAGTCATTACATCATAACCAATCGCTATATTATCGTCAGCATCAACAGAAGCATCTAATGCGTTAGTACCAATGGCGATGTTTTTTGTTCCTGTAGTGTTAGCAGTCAAAGCATTATCACCTAATCCAACATTATAGTCACCAGTAGTAATTGAATCTACTGCGTTAGCACCTAGTCCGATGTTTGAGGTTGCTGTAGTTACAGCATCACTCAAACCACCAAGAGCAGTTACACTTGAAATTCCTGTTAAGTTAGAACCATCCCCATCACTAGCTAATAACGTTGACGTTGTATCTGGTAAAGTAATCGTTCTATTTGTATTAGAAACAGGAGCAGTTACTGTAAAGACTCCACTTCCTGCAGCATTTCCCTGTATTTTAACTTTTGCCATTTAAGTCTCCTAGACTATTACCCATGTTGAGCCACTAGGTACAGTTACTGAAATTCCAGAATTTACCGTAATTGGCCCAGCAGTTACTGCATTATAATTATTACTAATTGTATAGTTTGACGATATAGTATTTGCCATTTCGTACAACCCTTTAGTTGTTTGATTGGCATCTGTATCTAAAGCTGCCCAACTAGCTACACTTCCATTAGTTGTTAAAAACTCACCAGAGTTACCTGATTGAGTTGGCAAAGATTCAGCAGTTTCTGCCCAAGTTAACCCGCCCGCTGCTGAAGATTTTGCCGTTAAGACATAATCATTAGTTGGACCGTTATCTGCTTTTAATTTAGCTTCAGATACTGCGTCATTTGCTAATTCTGAAACAGTAATTGAGTTTGCAGCTAAATCTTCTGCAACAATAACATCAACTCCAATCTTGGCTGAAGTGATAGCATTGTCTGCTATGTGTGCTGTATCTATAGAACCATCAACATATTGATCTGAATCAATTGAGTTGACGCTCATATGAGCTAGGTCAACTGCACCTGCCGCTATTTCTGCTGAATCAACAGCATCATCCGCAAGAGAAGTAGCATCTACAGAGTCTGTAATGTAAGCTACTGGTTGAGAACCACCTATATACCCAGCCATTATACGTCTATTTCCATATAAGAAAGGTGAGCATCTATAGCGCCTGCTACTGAGCCTTTTACTTTAACAACATCTGTTGTTTGTACAACTATTTTGCCATCAATAAAAGAAAGTGCAGTATTTGCTGGTATTGGTGTATTTTCACCAATTAAGTTAATCACATCTGAACCAATAGTAACAGTAACTGTAGCGTTACATGTAGCATTACTAGTATTAGAAAGTAACCCACCAATTAGTACTGCAGTCATTGAACTAGGTACTGTATATAATACTTCAGCACTCGTACCTACTGCATCTGCTGAGCTTCTTAAAAATGTATTTGCCATAATTTTATCCTAATGCGATTGCCATTGCGACTGCAGTTCCTGCTGCTTCGCCTTCGGAATCTGCTTGATTTGTCCATTTACTGGAACCTGCATGATATTTGAGTACCTGACCATTAGAAACGGAAGTTATAGTAGTGTCATCTAAGGCTGAAACTGTTCGAGTAGTTAGTTCTAAAATATTAGTACTTGTATCACGAACGTAAAGTTTCTTATCCGCTAGATTAACGGCTATTTCTCCTGTTGAAAGGTCTGATGTATCGGGAACGTTTCCACTAGACGTGGTACGTTTTGGTTTGATTATCTGTGCCATTTGGCGCTCCTTTTATCTGCTATTTAGCGTGAGCTTTGAGGGGTGTATATACACCCCATAAATTTTTATTTAGAATGTTCCACCATCTATTGAAGTAGACCATGTTTGGGCAGTTCCCCCAGAGTTCATTATTAGTATACCGTTTGCTGTTGAGCCTAACTTACTAAGAGTAGTACCACCAGATGCGAACATAATATCACCTGCTGTGAATGAAGCTAAACCAGTACCACCATATCCAACTGCAACTGTAGTACCTTGCCACACACCAGTACCAACTGTACCTAAAGTTGTAATTGTATTTTGTCCTACATACGAGGCGTGAATATCAATTGTATCCGCATTAACTGTAATCCTATTAGCAGTACCTACTGCATCAATAGTATTAGCAGTTTTAGTTAAACCTGCACCTGCTGTAATTTGCCCTGCACCCGAGAATTGAGTGTAAGCTGTAGCAGTTGTTCCTAAAGTAATTGCTCCATCTGTTGTTAATACCCAACCTGAGTCTGAGTTAACTGTACCTTCTTCAACGAAAGTAAATAACCCACTAGTAACTTCAGAACTTGCATCGAAGTCTGTAGCACGAGCTGGTGAAGCAGCTACAACATAAATACCATTTTCTGAACCAGTACTTTGATTTTTTACTAAAACTCTATCACCATTAGCAAGAGTTACTCCGTCAAGAGTGTCTCCATTATTTAGTGCAGTTGCAATAGTTATATTAGCAGTAGTTGCGACTCTACAAGAGTCTTTAACATCTAATCCTTGCTTAGTAGCGTCAACGTAAGCTTTTGTGGCTGCGTCTTGTGCTTGAGTAGGGTCAGTTAAGTTTATAATTTTGCTGCTATCTGCATCAATATCTCCACTACCATGCGGAGAGATTACTAAGTCCCCATTCGTATTTGTTGTTGAAATAGTATTACCATTAACAGACATATTATCTGCTATAAATGAACCACCAGTAACTACACCAGTTGTTGAAATTGCTCCTGCGCCCACATCTATACTTGTAAACCCTGATGTAATTGAACCAGAATCTAAAGCACCTACTGTAGTAGCTGCAGTTGTAACAAGATTTGGCATTGCTGTAATTTCATCATCAAAATAAGCCGATAAGTCAGTTACTGCAACTTGCTTCATTGTACCACCGTCATTCATTATAACAGTATCAGCATCTATAACTCCTACTGAACTAGCAGAAGTATCTCCGTCTAAAATATTAATTTCAGCAGTTGTTACGGTAGCACTAGCAAGTTTATTAAGTTCGGCAGTTGTTACTGTCGCACCATCAAGAATTCCTAATTCTGTGCCATCAACACTAGAACCGCCAATAATAAAGGCAGCACCGGATGTTACGTTACCAGTTGAAGTAATCGCTCCAGAACCAACAGTACCCGCTAAAACAACATTAGCACCCGTAAAGGTTGCTGCAGTAGTTGTACCTGACTTAATGATAAGGTTGCCACTATTACTAGTAAGGCTACCAAAAGTTGCTGAATCATCTTGTAAGAAAACATCACCACCATCCGCATTTAAATGAATATCTGTGGCAGCGTCTAATGTAATTGTAGAACCTGAATCTATTTCTGTTATAACTGGGTTACCACTAAAGGTTTTAACACCGGAAATTGTTTCAGCACCCCCAAGAGTTGCGAAACTCTCACTTTGTAGAGCTGTATTAAATTCGGCTATTGTACCAGTTAGTGTACCTTCACCTAAATCTAAGGTAAGAGTATTACCAGCACTGTCAATTGTTTTATTTGTTAAAGTATCAGTAGTCGCTTTACCAACAAGTGTATCAGAGGCTGCAGGTAAAATAACCGAAACATCTGCTGTTGAAGCAGGTCCAATCAGTCTAACCCTATTTGAGCCGTTATCACTATCTTCGTAAAAGTCTGCGTATCCAGCGCTTGAAGCTCCATTCTTTAATAGAACTCCCGCATTAATAGTTGGAGTAGTTAAAGTTTTACCAGACATGGTTTCAGTACCAGTTAAAGTTGCTATAGTAGCATCTGTTAGCGCAGTATTTAATTGCGCTTTACTCATGGTTACTGTATTAGTTCCTAAACTAATTGATTTATTTGTTAGAGTATCAGTAGTAGCTTTACCAACTAACGTATCTGTAGCCGTAGGTAGAGTTAACGTTAAGTCAGCAGCACCAACATTTGCAGCACCTGTTAGAATAAGTGATTTATTTCCGTTATTAGTACCTTCTCTAAATTGAACTGTACCACCTGCAGTAGCGTTGTTACCTACAATAAGTCCACTAAGTCTATTTGATGAGTCAGTTATTACTCCTGAGGAAGCAGTTAGCGTTCCATGTACATGGTCAAGTAGGTCTGTAAAGTATTTACCGCCAATTACTTCTTGAACATTAGAACCCTCTCCAATATACAGTCTATCGCCGCCGTTTCCTTGAGTACCCGTACCTTGAGTATGTGCTAATTCACCTACTGCGAGGTTAGTTGGCGCGGTAGTACCAGTACTTCTTTTAATTTGAATTGTATTTGCCATTTAAAAATAACCTCCATTTAGGGTTACATCAGCGTACTCTGTAGCCGCCGAGCCTTCTGCTAGTTGTGCAGCAATAACTAGGTTTTCCCAAGTTGTATTTCTGTAAACTTTCAGTAAATTATTTGCTGTATCGTACCATAAGTCACCTTCTTCTAAGTTAGCGTCACTTGACGCGGGCGCAGAAGATCCAGTAAACCTTTGGTCAGCAAGTTGATGCAAAGCATCTTGTATATTCGTTGCGTCAATATCAGTTCCAGCTACGGGATTGATTGCAATCTGACTAGCATCTGCAATAGCTAGCGTATTCGTTGTTACTATAACTTCGTCTGTTGTTACTGTTATAGTATTTCCTGTTGTTTCTGTTACGGTTACTACTACACTCATGATGTTATCCCTGCAGAAACAGTTGCCCTTCCTTGTATCATTCTAGTTACAACACCCGAACTATCTGTAATCTCTACATCATACACATATTCATGCGCGGGATCTAATGCTGCTGTTTGAGCTGCCGATAAAGATATTGTAAAAATACCTTGATTTTGGATTACATAAGCAGTAGACATAGTAACAGGAGCAGTATCATAATAGGATTTTCCTATTTTTGAGGCAAGAGTAAAGCCAGTTAAGTTTTTATCTACCCCTACACTTGAATCAATCGATAATCTTAAACTCCAAGTGGAGCCTTGTTCAATCTGAATATTATATTTTCCTGCAGCCATTTAAAATTCCTTAGTAAAAACCTTGCACATTTCGATATTTACTCCTAATGCGCTTTGTACTTGTTAAAAGGCCTGTTCCAATAAATTTTTTAAGACCATTTCTTATTATGTATATTATATCAAATTTAGACGAAAATGTCAAGAAGTAAATTTTTGATGAGCTTTAAAAATTATATGTTAGTGACAGTATAACTATTAGTTTGTATAGCAGTTCCTGCACTACCAGCGCCCCCTGCTCCGCCTGAACCATCATTACCGCTTCCAGCACCTCCACTAGAGCCCGAATTACCTACAGTGCCTCCAGCGCCCCCGCTTCCTCCAGTAGCATACCCTCTATGATTTCCTGCTTGTGCTCCAACACCTCCACCTCCACTACCTGTTAAGCTACCACTGGAACCACTAACAGAATGACGAGCACATCCAGACCCATCACAAGTTCCATTACGAGCTCCTCCAGTACCATAACTTTGGCCGCCGCCACCGCCGCCTCCACCTGCGTGGTCTTGGTCGGAGAATCGTTGGTCATCAGCTGCACCTCCGCCACCGCCTCCGCCACCGCCTCCACCGAGGATTGAGCCATTATTGTCTAAATTAAAATTGGTTTCAACATAAAGAGCAGTACCTCCCGTACCACCACCTCCGCCTGACCCTGAATTTGGTGCTCCACCACCGCCTCCAGTTCCACCACATCCGTATATATAACCGTTATTAATAACTGTTAGTGTGCCCCCGTACCCACTACCAGTTTTAAAAGCAGGAGTACTAACATTACTAGAATAAATATAAACTCCACTATTAATAGTTATTTCAACATCCATGAATTTATCAATACCAGCTAAAGTATCTAAGTCTACTTGGTCAGTATTAGATGTGAAAGTATAAGACCATACACTACGAAATGCATCTCTCCAACTTCCGCCTTCTTTTATTTGAACTTTTTTAATTCTTTCCCAGGTACCATCTTTTTTAACCCAAATGGATGTTGGGGTTCTTATAGTTCCGCTGTCTTTTACACTAATAGGCATGATATTTTAATATTGATACCAAACATCACCGTTACTTCCGCCTGAAGCAGCTGAAGTACTAACAGTTCTTGAGCCATATCCATTAGCTGTTGTAGCGTCCGCTATATTAACTAATGTGGCTTGTTTAGTGTTTAGTTGTGTTGTAATATCTGAACCGACACCTGTTAAACTAGCTCCACTACCCACAAAAATTGTAGAAGTAAGAGTACCAGTACTAGGGTTATAGGTAAATCCCGAATCACTATCCGCACCTTGTGAACCTGTTGCTGCATCTACAAGTACGGGATAAAAAGTTGCATTTGTGGTATTTCTTGCTGTTACTGTAAAAGTGGCTGCGTTACCTGAAATATCAGAACTTATTGTTGCGGGTAACCGTGCGTCTGCTACTGTTCCTGCATTAAGATTAGTTGCGTCTCTAAAAAAGGAGTCACCTTGATTAGCTGCTCCTAAGTAGTTGGCTACTAAATTGCTTTGTAGTGCATTATTATTTCTAGGCAGGTTGGTTGTACCTGCGTTATTACTAGGGGCGCAACCCACTACTGTTGCTACGTCTATTGCGTATTGACCTGTTGCTACCAAATCTCCCCAACTAGATGCCCCTTTAATTAACCATTTTTTATTGGTTCCGTCCCAGCGTATAGTACCCGTTACGTGGTTACTAGCTAATTCTGTATTATCATCATCATTGAATTGTCTAGCCACGTCTTCATCTCTTCTTCTAATATATATTAATACATCGGAATAAGTAGATGCTAATTTAGGGTCACTGGTTGAAACCCAATCTGCTGCTGTATATGCCATTGTTATTTAAACTCCTGTTGCTTGCCATGTAAATGACCCATCTGCAAAAGTTCCCTCTTGCGCGTCTAATAGGTACACTTTAAAAGTTGTAGGGTTAGCTACATCTGTAAAATCATAAATAGCGGTATTTTGTCTACCACTGCCGTTGTTATTTCCATTTGTAAGGAACTTAGGTGAAACAGTTATACTATTAACATCCGTAAATGTCTTATTAAAAGTAACTGTAGCTCCTGCTGCCCTATTTGCCCATGTAATAGACACATCCCCAGTAGCTTGGTCCCTAACCGTTCCAAGCCCTAAAGATATTTTTTGTTGACTAATCTCTTTGAACCCTTTGTTTGTAGAACCATTATATTCTATCTTTACTTTTACATACCTAAAAGTATTAGCTAATAAAGAGGTGTTGCCTGCTGTTCCTGCTGTCCATCCTGTAAGGTCAGTAATAGTTCTCTCAAAATCAGATTCACTATTAGTATAGTATAAAGTTGGAGTAGTAGTTACTGCTGCTACTGTATCTTCTGCAGTTGTAGTCAAAGTTATAGTAGCGGTATCTATCTCAGTTCCCATGTCCCATCTTTGCCAATAAAGAGCTGTAGCTTCTGGTTTAAAAAAGTAAGCGTATCCTGCTGATACCTGTGCCTGAGGTGTTGCCCAACTATTATTAACATTGAAATGTTGCTCCCAAGTCTCACTAGTATTAATAGGTAGTACTGCCGTAGTGCCACTTTCATCTTCAATATTAGTCCATGTAGCTGAAGATTGTTCTATCCAACTATGTCCATTATTCTCGCAATCAGTTTCATTGTTATATACTCCTCCACTACAGTAACCCGCTGTTAACGCTGGTGTATTGTATTTAGAAAGAACTTCATTTAATACTTCGAAATCTCTAGGTTCACTAACTGCCATCGAAATAGACTGAGGTGTTGAATAATTACCTGCTAAATCTTTAGTTCTTACAAAATACTTGTAAGTTCCAGACGCTGTTTCAAAGAAAGAATAAGTATTTGTAAGACCCACATTAGTAATATAAGTAGCTGTTGTACCGTAATCTGTAACACTACAAGTTCCTGCTGCAGGGCATCTATAAATATCATAACTGTGCAGAGGTAATGAAGTTGCTGTAGGGTCTGACCATCTTAGAATAACATTATTATCAATAACTTGTCCAGTCAAAGAACCTGCAGTAATCTGATTAGGATTTGTTACTGGAACGGATATTCCCACAGGCAAAGATATGTTACCTATAGAATCATAAGCTATTAAATAAATAGTCCTGGAACTTTCTCCAGTCACATTTGTCTGAGTTGGCCCCCAGTTTACTGGAGTAGAATACTTTGATGCAGTACCTCCTTTGGAATTCTTTTCTCCTCCTGTTCTACCTCCGTACGCACTAGTAGAATTAAGTTTACTTGTTGATGCTACCCAGAAAGGTATTTCCCAAAATATTCTAAAACTTGTAATAGGTGCAGTAGTAATTACTGGAAGAGTCCAGGTTACTTCTACAACTCCATTTGAAGATTTTGTAGAATAATCACTAACAGTTAACCCAGTAGGAGCATTAGGACGAGTTACTGTGACATCCTCTATATCAGGTAGGTAATCCCCACCTTCTACTCCACCTGTAGTAGCTATACCCCAGTTTCCTGCTAAATCTACAGGAACTACCCAATATCTTCTAATATCGTCAGAAGCACCTGAGGTTGAAAGTATGACTCCATCATCATTAGAAATAGTAGGCCCCCAATCGACTTCTTGCTTAAACTCTGTAGTTCCTAATTCGGATAAATAAGCTCCTCCTCTATTAGCAAAGGTAGTTGCTGTTTCTCCTGTTGTATGGTCTTGATAAAATACCTTATAATGTGCTATCGGTAATTGAGAAGCACTAATAGTAGGTGCAGTCCAAAATACTCTCGCATCTACTTTTGTTCCTTCATCATTTTGAATAAATTGGTGAGCAACAGCTAGTACCGCAGGAGGATTTATTTGAATTGATTTAGAAATCTCGTTTCCTGACTCATTTCCTATAGAATCTAATGCTTTAACAATAAATGTTCTATAAGATGTAGAAGTGCCTTCTTCCCCAGTTCCCCAGGTTACGGGGAATGTTATTGTGTTCGCAGGGTTAAATACTCCTTCGGTAGTACCGTGTCCTGTTGCTACCGCACCACTCCAACTAGTACTAGAATTACCTGTTTGGTATTTAACTTGGTAACTAGCGATATCAAATTGACTATTTGCTGGAGAAGGCCAAGTTATTGTCAAATGTCCATCTTCAATTGTATGAGATATAGTTTGTGAAGCCCAACTTGCTGCTGCTATAGTTACTGTACGAGAAGTCGCATTAGTAGAATAAATACCTGAAGTATCTACTGCTTTAATAAGAAAAGTCATTCCTCCTAAAGAAATGGTGTCTGCAGTATATAACCAATTATTATTCTTTCCTCTAAATACTTCCGTATTACTAGATAGTGTAGTCTCCCATCCTCCACCACTTGGTGCTTTTTGAATTACATATTCTTTAAAGTCTACATCTGTTATATCTGGCCAACTAAAATATATAGCATTAGCACTAGGTCTAATTACGGGAACGTTAAAAACCACATCTGAAGGTGGCGCTACTTTTCCTAGTAGCGTAGCCGACTTAGTGACAAATCTTGAAAATATATTAGCCATTAGTATATCCTCCTAGTTTTTGCTCGAAACTCTAGAGTTCCTGCTGGTGCATCTTCAATAACCATACTTGTAGCAGTTGTTTCCCCTAGCGAATACCAATTAGATATTGGGTCAGTTCTGCGCCATTCAACATAATAGCTCGCAGTATAAGGGTATAAAACAGTCGTACCTGCATTTACTGGAGCAGTCCAACTAAATGTTGCCCTGTTCTTAAGTGTGTTTCTAGAATCTAAGTATAATTCTTCCGATATTGCTAAGTTACCTGGTTCTGGAACCTTTTCTGATGGGTCAGGTAAACTACTAGTAGATTTAGCTGAAAATGCTATATCTTCTTCAATTAAGTTAAATTTAGCAACATGGTATTTTAATGCACTTATTTCTACCATATTCGCCTCGGACTCCCTTAGTGATAAAACTCTAAAATCTTGAGCTTCTACATTACCCATTTCTTCCAAAATCCACATAAATTGAGGGGTAGGAGTATTAGTAAAACTATCGTCAAAACTTATTTGAGTAAGAGTTGTTGAAGCAGCATCCCACGTCCCATCTTCTGATATAGCTCTAGTTTCTACCCAAGTAAAAGGTTTCCATTCATTGTCTACATGTTCATTTAAACAAGCTTCTTGTCCAGTAATTTGATAAGTGTAAGATTCACCACTAGCCATTATGTCACTACTTAAAGTTAATTGAGTTGTACTATCAACAGCAGTAACTGTTGCAGTGCCTGCCGCAGAATCCGTAATAGTAGTACCTAAAAGACTATCGACAAAATATTGACTAGTATCTATAAGCTTATTAGCTGCTGCACTAGTAGTAGTACTAGTTATTGTTGTTCTTTTTATACCATTACGTACACAAGCTGCTTCTGCGTTAATTAAAGCTAGATTGTATACGGGCCCATCTGTCCAAGTAGCAGATGCAGCTTCACAAGTTGCTTTAGTAGTATATGAAACATTACTACAAGTACCCCCAGTCACTGGGGTAGAAGAATCTAATTTAATAAGACTAGTAGTACTACCCGCTGCAACTCTTCCCCCGTATCTAACTCCTGCTCTAGAAGGGTCTGCTACTTTTATCAAATCTCCAGGACGAACTCCTGCTCCTTCCATACCTGTCTTAAAAGTTATAGTTTCAGTTTCATACTTTTCAGTGTATAAAAGCCACTTACCTATTCTACGTGCTTGAGATTGGGAAGTACACCCTACTGCTCTCACACTTTTTGAAAAAATTTGGTTACCAGCAGTAACAATTCCTGCTGCATCTTCTACATACTCTACATTTTGTTTGTATAAATCTTCTGGGTTATTCCAAGTAACTAAAGCTACATTATGTCTTTGTTTGCGAGAAGTTCCTTCATAAGTAAAATTACCGTCAATTACGTTAGCCTCACTAAAATTCATTATTGGGTCTTTTGGAGCATCTTGAACCGCTGTTATCATACCCTGCTGCCAATATAACATACCTCTAAAAGTAGAGGCTATATCACTAACAACTTTATATGCTTCTTCCGCAGACTGTAAATATAAATTACAAGTAAATCGAGCCTCCTTGTTACCCCAACCATCGTCAACTCCTATAAAGTTCCCCTGGTTATTTACAGCATCACAATACTTAGCTATTTCATATAATGCCCATTTATCTATTTGATTAGAAGATAGCCATCTTCCTAACCCATATCTATTTTCTGTAGCTAAGTCATATAGTATCCAGGCAGGGTTACAAGTCCACTCAGTATCAAATGTACCGTCCCAAGTTCCATCATATAAATTTGTATTAACTAAAGTACCGGTCCATGTTCCTCCCGCTGCCTCACATGTATCTTTTCTTCTGTATCCCCCTAAAGAACAATGTCCGGGGTCATAAGCAGTATAGTTACTAGGTACTTTTACCTTTACTCCCTTAATCTCGTAACCTCTTGAAGGTATACTATCAAATTGTCTAGAATCTATTTGTGTAGCTATTAAAGCACTATTAGGGTACGTTAACCTATTATCAATTACTTGAGTATACGAACCAAAATATAAATTATTAGTTACCTTAGAACTAGATGGGTCGCCAGTAGTCCTTTCCACTTTTATAGAAATTGTACTAAATCCAGCAGACTTCCATGCAGCAGGTATATCTAGTCTATAAGACCTTTCATACTTAGTAGTAGTTTTACCACTAATAGAATGACTTTTTGCTTCATACCAACTGTCACTATCCTTTTTTAAATATATTTTGTAACTTACAGAAGAGCCGTGTAAAGTACTTTCATCATTATTTATATCTGTTAAAGCATTAACATATAGTGTTACTCTAACTGCATCTACTATACTAGAAGTAAAAGTACGTATTATAGGACCTGGTGATCCATTCTTTACTTCTACATTAATTTCAGTAGTATTCTGTGTTCCCTCAAATCCAGGGATAGAAGTTTGAGAGTTTGTTCCCTCTCTTGTAGTGTAAGAAAAGTCATCATAATTATAAGTACCACTTGCGTCTTGTAAAGGAGTTTGGTCTACAAAAATAGATTTTGCTCCATTAATTAATCCAACAATTTCACCTTCAGATACTAAATCAATTACTCTAGCTTTAGAAGCCGAAAATAAAGTGTTATCGTCTTCCTTTGGGGCGCTACTTCCCCCGCCGCCTCCTTTACCGCCGCCTGAACCTCTAATCCATTCACTTTCGCTCATTAGTAATCTTCCGCTTTCATTCCTGCACTAATTACGGCTCCACCAACCATAACTTGTCCGTAACATAATGGGATTGCAACCCCTTGTTTACTAGTATTTAATACACCATTAAAACTATAATTCTCATTTTCTTCAGCAGCAGGTTCTGGAGTAGGAGCTAGTAATTGTGCTATGCCTCCATATAGTAAGCCGGCTCCCAGTTTCATAGCTAATCCAGATACTGTGGTACCTAAAGCGGAGCCTCCCGATACTACCATTTGTCCAACCGCTCCTGGAGCCATTGCACTTGACATTCCTAGAGCCGCTCCTCCCTGAGCTGCTACTCCAGCTAACCAAGGAGCTGCTACCATTAAACCTATTCCTAGTATTACTTTGCCTAAACCACCCTTCTTTGCTCCAAGTACGACAGGTACGATTTTTATCTCTTGTTTACCTGTAGGGTCATAAATTTCTTCTTGTTTTTCTAAGTAGGTCTTACCAACCATTACTTTGTAGCCTACACCTCTTTCATGGGATGTGCTTACAAATTGTCTAAAGCCAGGGTTATTCGCCGCTAAAGCCTGCATAGCTTCTGAAGGCGAGTTTATATCTAAAGACCAACTTCGCTCGTAGTTTTGTGCTAATTCTCCATAAAGAGTTACCTGTTTTAACATAATGATTTGTGCCTTAATTGCTGAGTAGTATGCTTGCGCCAATACCCTCCGTATAGTTCTCTATTTGATAACCTACCATGTACATGATGAATAATTTTGTCGTCTCCGATAAAAAGTGCCGCATGGTTAGGCACAGGTGAAACTAATTTTATCAAAAATATATCGTATTTTCGTATATCGTTTTCATCCTTTATCTGGACAAAACCTTGCTCTTTGTAGTTATCTAGGTATCTATTCTCTCCTTTTAACCACCACTCATCTTTACCCGCAAGACATGAAAAATTTATATTTAATTCTTTTTTATAAATATCTTTTATCAAAGTACAACAATCTAAAACTCCATAAGAAAAGTGTCTTCCTATATATGGTGCTTCATACCCATTAGGCTCCCAACTAAATAGTTTATTACCTGGCCAACTTAATATATGCCAAGGTTTATTAGTGGTTTCACAAGATACTTTATCTCCTTCAGAAGGGCTACACCCCCCGTTAGGATGCGAATGACAAATACCAATAATTTCTCCCGTATCCTCTGCGTCAGCATAACTAACTGGGTCTAGTATAAAGTGTTCATCAGCGGCTTCGGATAAATTTTTTGCTCGAAAATACCGTTCTTTCCCTTTGGAAGTTACTATAATTAACCCACACGCTTCTCTTGGAAATTCTTCTTCGGTATGCTTTCTAAATTCTTCTAATGTTTCCGACTTCATCGGAATTATTATCCCATATTCATTCCAGCACCTGGAAATCCACCGAATCGGATTTCTTGAGGCTCTGGGAACCTAAGTTCACAAGCTGTAAAAGTTTTTGCACATACATCTTCAGAAGCAGTACTAGTAGTAGAATTATCTACTTTCCAATAGTTACTACCGCTATACCCGCACTCTACTCCTCTATACGCCCAGGGGCAAGTGTTAGCAATTACTGACCTTCCAGGTAATTTGACCCCGTGTACATCATGAGCTGCTGTTAATTCAAATTCTATATGCGTTCTAGTTTCTGTAGCTTTTCTATCTATGTACCATATTTCTTCAGCAAAAAACGCTTCGTCATCTGCTAAAGCACTTGCATACCAAATACCTGTATTACTATTTGATGATGCACAACTAGAAGATGTATAAGTGGTCCACGTTCCTGCAGAACCGTTCTTTGTTGCATCTAAACAATCTGATTTACTTAAACTAAAAGGCGCTCCTCCTGATTCGCTCGCACACGTTCCTCCCGCAGGATAACCTCCTGTGTAACAATATGCATCTAAGTATTTAGCAAAAGTTCTTTTTCTAGTAACTTTAGAACCCACTAGGTCATCATAACTGGAAAGAACTCCAGATAATAAAGTAGTAATATTAGCTACTGTTAATGTAGGTCTGGGAATTGATCCCTTTCCAGAAAACTCAAAACCGTCTGCCTCAATAGGAAAAGAGGAATATCTATTCCCCTGCCATACTATTTCTTGATAGTTTTCGTTTATACCAGAGTGCCACCTGAAAATAGGTTCGGTACTAGGAGCTGTTCCTGTGGACATGTCTAATTCGAATAAATCTATTAAGTCCCCAGGTTCTAACTTATTAATATCACTTATAATCTTGTCAGCCATTATGGTTCAAATACTCTAACGAAAGTTGCGGTTACTTTTTTGTAACCTAGTACAGGAGTAGTTACACTCCACTTATTACAAATATATTTTTTATAAGGGTAAATGGTATAAGTTTCTTGGTTAGACATAAGGTCACTACTTAAAGATAAAGTAGTAGCACTATCAATTGCTGTAACTGTAGCTGTTCCTGCAGCAGAGTCTGTAACTGTAGTATTTAAGTACCTATTAGTAAAATACTGTGTAGTATCTATTAATTTACTAGTTGTTGCACTAGTAGTACTACTAGCAATTTCAGTATCTGGTGGGTACCAGTCAAATGCTGTTACTCCCCCTTGATCTTCTAAAAACTTAATTATCTTATTAGAATCCGCTTTGGTTCTATTATTCCAAGTTAAACTCCAACTCTCAGGTAAATTATTAATACCAGCAGCTATTCGTTGTTCATACCCATCTCCATACTTAGCAGTAAGTATTCTTGGACTTTGTTCTGTAGAGAGTCCTCTATCTGGTATTATATTTATATCTGTATTAAAATTCGCCATAATTATTAATAGCTGCTAAGCAACCCTCCTGGTCTTTGTTGGCCGATTATTTCTGATTGTACTGCTTGAGAGATTAAGTATCCTAGTTCTTTTGCTCCATCTCCAGAACTTTCTGTTGCTTTAGCTTGACCATTGCTATCTATTGCAACATTTACAGTAACATTACTTCCAGCTCCTTTAACAGGAATAGACCTGCCATCTGGTAATGGAACGACTGCTTCATTATACCTACCTTCCCCTACCATTCCCAAAGTAGGTCTGTTAGCTATTCCGCCATTTGCAAAAGCTCGGAAGCCTCCTGGAGCTATTCCGCCTTTTGCGAAAAGCATACCTAAAAGAAGATCTCCTACCATGCTTCCTATACCATAGTCATTTTTACCTCCAGCTGAACCAATTTTATTTGCCCAACTACTTGTACTACCCACTCCTGGCCCCCAATTTCCAAAGCCACTTTGGGCGTTCCCCCCTAACATATTCATCATACTAGAAGTAGCATTACCCCCACCCCCAAAGAATTTAGTTACCGCATTTTGCCAACCTGTAAATCCTTCAGTATTTTGTTGTGTCCAATATGTGTTTTGGTCTAAACCAGGAGTTAATCCGTCTATAATAGAATCATTTAAAAGATACATACTTTCTTTGATTGGGTCCCACTGCTTCTCAACACCTTTATATATTGTTGTCCACGGACCGCCATTTATGCTCTCTAACGTTTCCATTTCTACTTTTATTGTATCTTGAGCCTTACTACTTTGATCACCTGGAGCAATGTAATTACTACGTCCAATTGCATCTGTATTATTCCACCCCCACATATCAGCATCACGTACCTTGTAATTAGAAAGGGTGCCGCTATCTACAAGCGCCTTTGCGTCCTTTTGCCATTCATCAAGAACTATATGTGAAAATTCTCTTGCTAAACCCTCTACATAAGGTTTACCCCCAAAAGTTGTTCCTTGGTGTTCCTTTCTTAACTCTACTGCCAGCCGTCTAGCTAGCGCCTCGGTTGCAGTCTCACCCATATTTCTTGCCTGTCTACTGCCGCTTCCTTGGTTGAAATAACTAGAGTTAGTAGGGTTACTTAATAGAGAACTTCTACCTCCACTTCCTTGGTTGAAATAACTAGAGTTAGTAGGGTTACTTAATAGAGAACTTCTACCTCCACTTCCTTGGTTGAATAAAGAGTGGTTGGCTAAAGCCTTGAGACTAGCTAGTCCTCCCGGTACTACATTATTGGGGTCTCCAGGATATACAGAACCAGTAATTTTTCTTTTTTCATTAAGTTCTTCTAGTTCAACCAACATGTCTCTAAGAAGACTAGTTCTTTCTTGTGCTAATTCTAATTCTGTTTTAGGGAATAAAGTATCAAGCCATTTATCACTCATACCGCCCGCTTTAAGCATGCCTGATACAAGTCCCGTTCTTCCAAAGACCTGCTTTTGCATCATATTACCAATCATGTTTGAACCAGCACTTGCAAAGGCTTGAGCCATAGCAGTTCTAAAAGCGCCTTTCTCAGGTTTCTTATTCATGAAT
>Ga0209644_1000160_pt1 | contig 18565 bp, 36 predicted proteins | sample ETNvirome_2_1000_FD_184069 | JGI IMG/M metagenome (GOLD analysis project Ga0209644, IMG submission 184069) | Marine viral communities from the Pacific Ocean - ETNP_2_1000 (SPAdes) (version 2) | ecosystem: Environmental > Aquatic > Marine > Oceanic | place: Pacific Ocean | collected 2013-06-22 | reverse complement strand
AGGTGTGCCCTCCGAAGAGGGCTGGGTAGACTATGTTTGGTCTAGGTTATCGACTAAAGTCTGTAGGTCTACTTTTGTAGCCTTAACTAGAGAAGGTACATTGAAGCCAAAGTACTGCTCAATCATTCCTACTAGTTCACCTTTAGAGATAACTGGTATACCTGCTTTGGTTACTTTGTCCTCAGTCTTGTAGAGGTTCAAAGAAACTAACTTAGCAACAATGCTTTTAGTAGAGCGACCTAGTTCAGTAGCGACCTCAGATACGAACTCTTTGTTAGTACCTTCTTTAGTAGCGTAGCCTGAAACTAAAGTTGCGACCATTTCGTCTGTGTAGTTTTTTTGTGCGATTTTTTCCAATTTTATGCTCCTTTTATTTGTGGGTTAATGTATATTTCTCGATTTCTTAATATATATTATACTCGTCTTTAACCTGAATGTCAAGATGTTTTTTTATAAAGTTTGGTATAAATTCATAATATGAAAAAATCAATTAAATTTGAAAAAAACTCTTGACAAACATCTCAAAATCTGGTATAATCGGCGCAGCTCACCACTTACGCACTTCGGCGCAGCTGCGCACTTAGGCGCAGAGCGCGAATGAGAATCATTCGCATTCGCAAGCGCGAATGAGAATCATTCGCATTTGGGTGAGTTGAATTAAATTCAAGTTAAGTTGAATATTTTTCGTTTGACAATGTCCCAAAATGTGGTATAATTATGGTATAGGTGGGAAGCCGTCTGCCCGTCGGCGCAAAAGTTGAATTGAATTCATGTTAAGTTGAATATTTTTCTCTTGACAATCGTGGTCGTGTAGTGTAAAATCGGCGCCGAAATGAGAATGATTCGCATTTGCGAATGATTCTCATTTGGTCTTATTATAATATTGTATTGAATGGTGCGACAGTTAGAAGTATTCCAACCATAGCAAAGATATATAATCCAACACACCCCAAGCAGAACCCAATTATATATTTATAGTTCATAAGTTCATACCCCTGAAAAAACACCAAGCAATTATCCAAGAGGATATTAATATTGCAGATAGTAAAATAGATATTTGATTTAGTTTGTATTCATCATAATATGTAGGTTTGTTTTTCATATTAGTTAATGGGGATTGTTGCCAATCCCCAGTCCATAGTTAAAGGTTAGTTACCAATTTTTCTAAATCTTCTTTGGTTGCCTTAACCAATGAAAACATTTCAAGATTGTAATGTTCATTAATTATTTTAACCAAATCCATTTTAGAAATAACAGATTTTCCATTCTTGGTTTTTCTTTCAATCTTTTTATAAACACCAAGTTGAGATAATTTAGCAGTAATTGACCTTGTAGATTTTCCCATTTGAGATGCCAATTTTTCGACAGTTTCTCTTGTAGGATTATCTCTATAATCATTAATCAATTTTGCTTCCATATCTTGATTATAATTTTTTGTAACATCTTTCATAATAATTATTCCTTTAAAATAACCTATGGTATCAAAGACCGATACCATAGATTGTTGCTAGTAAAATCAAGTTACCAATTATACCGATAGTATTTCCAACAGTATATAAAGTATCTTGAGCCGTCAATGACCGAATAAGGTATAAAACCAATCCAATCAAAGTTAGTGCAACAGTTCCAACAGGAGTTGTTGAGCCTGTTTCCACAGATGAGATAATTGCAGGAATTGAATTAAATTGTAAGCAACCTAATCCAACCCAACCAGCGACCTCACCAAAGTTAAGTTTTATTTCCATATTTCCTCCTTCATTAACCATATGTATATAGTAACATATTCCAAGCAGATGTCAAGTAAATAGTGTATTATTTTCTTCTGTATTTCACCCCATAGGGGGGATAAAAGACCCAGTTTCTTCTGCTGACCGTGGACACCCCCGCACGTACTACTTGGTAAATATTCAAGAATCGATAACGGTGTATTTAAAAATTTTTTTAATTTTTTCAAATGACCACTGAAAAACTATGCTTGACATCGAGCTCAAATTTTGATATAATATCGAGATAATTGGAGAAATAAATGAATAATATAGCAAAAATTGAAGAAGCACGTATTTCTCCAGAAGGCCTGGAGATAGCTAACACTTACCTAGCGACTACGTCTGTAAGAGAGACAGCGCTTTCTGTTGGGGTCTCCGAGGACGAAGTAAGTAGATACTTAAATCAACGTGAAGTAAAGAAATACGTTGACACAGTATTTCTAGACGTTGGATATAGAAACCGATTCACACTTGCAGCAACTTTAGATGGAATCATTGAAAAGAAGCTAGAAGAATTAGATGAGGCAGATATGACGTCAAACAAAGATATTGCAGAATTGCTTCAATTAGCTCACAAAATGCGTGTTGATGAAATGAAAATTCAAACGGACGCAGCCAAAGCCGAACAGTCAAGTATTAAACATCAAACTAACGTTCAGATAAATGATAACTCTACTTTCGGAGAGGGTAACTACGGCGAGCTAATGAAAAAGTTATTGGAGTCAGGTTAAATGAATCAGAGCAAGTTTGAAGCAATAAAGAAGGCTTCCTTAGAATATACTAAAGAGGAGTATGCAGAAGCGTACCCGTCACTTACTGAGGAACAAATTACAACTTTAACAAAAGGAGAGGCGGATGAGCCAAGCAGAAAGAGCGTACAAAGTTCTACAACAACTAACAAACGAAAAAACACCTCCAAGTGGGGAAAATTTCGACAGTTGGACACTTAGAGTAATAGAGGCATTAGCCGATAAAGTCTCTAAGTTGGAACTTAAAGTAGCTAAGTTGACAGTCAAAGGGACAAAATGAACACAGACAAAATTAAACGCAAAATAGCGGAAGGACACACAGATGAAGAAATAGCCGCTATGGCAGGTACAACAGCAGAGGAAATTTCAAAAGTCCGTACTCCTGCTCCTAAGCCAAAACCAGCAACCAAAAAAGCTGCCCCTAAAAAGGCGGCCGCAAAAAAGAAGTAAAGGGGGGAATATGGGAACGCCTGATAAATGGCACTTATCTAAAGCGATAAGTTTAAGCCATCTTGCAACTACATTTGCACTAATACTTGCTGGAGTTATCTATATCACTGGTATAGAGAAAGACGTAGCAGTTTTACAGGCAAATTTAACTAATTTACAAACACAAATTATTCAAATCGAAACAGACAATAGAGCAATGTTTGAAAAAATCGACAAGAAACTCGATCAAATGATTGACATCATTCATCAATATCAACTTAATAAAGAATAATGACACAATTAAATAGCAAATGGGTTACATTATTATATGCTAGTTGTTCTGAGGCAGTCGTAAATCTTGCGCCTCGAAGAGCACAGCTAAATCAAGACGAGGAAGGATTACTGAATCTTAGTGAGGCAGTAGTATACTTGTATGATGAATTGCATAGAAACCCTCGCTATCAGCTCCCTGGCCAAAATGAAGACGAGCATAGGGTGCTCCACTAATTTAAGCATCATAATCGTGATACTTAGATACTGTATTAAAAACTTTCGGGGAGTTTTAATACTTTTATTCAACCCTCTTCGAAAGGAGAGGGTTACTTAATATGAAAATAACTACTATACTAATAATTATATTACTTACAGGTTGTAGTCAGTTTTCCCAAAAAATAGAGGAACAACGCCAATTATACTGCGAGGAGTCCTCTTCAACTATATGTGCAGCAGGATTTGAAACGAATGACTAAAGAAATTCTAGCAGGTGTACTGGCACTATCTATATCGGGATGTTCCCTTTTCGGGTTTAAATCTCTAGAACCAGGAAATCTAATAAAAACCGCAACCACCTCAACTGTAGCTTATGTTACAGCTGGGCCTATTCCTGCACTCGCAGTCTTATTAACCGCTGTAGCCGTCGATGAAGTCTTACCCGAGGACAAACCCGCTGTTACACAAATTGAAGAAGGAAACAAAGAACAAATGATAGCTTATATTGCACAAAACATAATGTCTAATATTCTATATGTTATTATAGGATTTTTAGTTTTTACTAACGTAGTTGGCCCTTGGGCAGCACAACGCAGAGCTAGACGTAAAGCGGAAGCAGCTGCAGAGGATGCACGTAAGAAACAAAAGTATGATACTCTTAAAGCGGAACTTAACGCACGCAGACTTAATGATAAGGGATAAATGAATAAAATCACTAGAAGGAACGAAAGGAAGGCGGCTCAACTAGAACATACAAAAAAGAAATTAAAGAAACTTACAGAAGATAATGGCTTCGGTAAAACACACAAAGCCTACAAGAAAAAGAAAAGTCTAGTAAAGAGCCTTAAAAATTTAAAGAAAAGGATTATTAGGAAAAATGGAAACTGAAAAGAAATATAGTATGATAAAATTTTTATTACTACCAGTAATAGTCTTTTTAGTAATGCAATACCAGATAGATAGTATAAAGGCAAAACATGCTGCTCAATACTATCATGAGCGTATACAAGACGTTCAAGGTGATATCTATCAATTAGAGTTAAAGATGGTAGAACAGGCACAACTTTTTAGAAAAGAGCTTGACCGCGTATTTTTTGAAATCAACAAAGAAGGAGAGAAGTAGCATGATAATAATTTATAACCATAGTGGCAACGTTTCCGTATTAGATTTAAAAAAGGATTACAAAGAGCAGTTTTCTGGGACAGAAGAAGAGAGGCTAATTCATATTGCTAACGCAGAACTTCCTAATGGTACTAAATTTGAAATTAGTCCTTTTGATATAGTTGATATGGAAGATAGAACTCTAGGTACTGATTGGACTTATAAAGGCACTGCCCGAGAAAGGACTTCAGTAGCTTTTAGTGAAGAAGATAAGACCGCCTACGAAGCCCAAAAAGACGCATACGTAATTAATAGAGGATTTCCAGCATGATATTTGCAGCATTTATAATTGGATTCATCGCAGGATGGATAATTAACGAAAAAGTAGAAAATGGAGTAAAAAGTCTAAATCCTTGGTATATAAGGAAGGATAAGGATTGAAAAAGCTTGCCGTACTAGTACCTCTTTTATTGGTACTATTACTATCGTACTTTCACTACAGTGATACTGCTATTGGAGAAATAGCTAGGTTAAAACAGTTTGATTTACTACAGCAGACAGACAAACCTGCTGTATCTTCGGATATTGGTGTTCTCACCATAGATGAGGAAGCCATAGAGAAATATGGTCAATGGCCTTGGTCTAGAGAAGTACTAGGAGATCTAGTATGGAATTTACGCGAGGCGGGAGCAGGCATAATCGTACTCCCTATATTATTCTCAGAAGAGGATAGACTTGGCGGAGATGAGAACTTTGTATCCGCGTTACCAAATAACGGGGTTGTCATAGCTCAAGTAGGTTCTAGCCAAATAAATAAGAATGGCGTTCCTAGAGGAGTAGCAAAGATAGGTAACCCGATTCCGTTCTTATTCGAATGGGGAGGAATGCTCGGACCGATACCCTTTCTAGGCGAAAGAGCAGACGGAGTCGGAGTACTTAATACGGTACCAGAGATTGATGGGGTAGTAAGAAGACTACCACTTATGATGCGTATAGGGGAGGAAGTATACCCTTCTATCGCAGTAGAAGTACTTAGGGTTGCAACTGGTAACCCTTCGTATCAAGTGAAAGCAAATGCAGGTGGAATTGCAGCAGTTAGGGTAAAAGGCTTCCCTATTATGAAAACTGACCAGAATGCACGAATTTGGTTGAGGTGGAATAAAAAGTTTGATACAATTTCTGCCGCTAGTACAGATTTGTCAGCATTTGAAGGTAGAACAGTTATAATTGGAGCAACGGCAGAAGGTGTGGGCGGAATGATAGCAACTCCTACCGGCTCACAACCTAACTTCGTCCCAGCAGCAGTTTCTCTCCAGACGTTAATAGAAGGCGAGTATATACAAAGGCCGTACTGGGCAAAAACAGCAGAACTGCTAACAACACTACTACTTGGTTTATTCATAGTACTGTTAGTGAGATTTGCACCGTATTGGCTAATAGGGTTAGTCTTTGTAGGCAGTGGTAGCGGAATTATTTATGGTTCGCTATATGCTTGGCAGAATTACCTATATTTGCTAGATGTAACAATGGCTATGTCAACTTTACTACTAGTAGGACTAGTAGCAGTGTTTGGCAGGTTTATAATAGAATTTAAAGCTAAACAACTTATTAAGAAACAGTTTGAGCACTATCTCGACCCACGACAGGTCGCTATACTGCAAAAGAACCCAGAGATGCTTAAGTTGGGTGGTGACAGGAAAGAGATGTCGTTCTTGTTTTCTGATATTGTAGGGTTTACTCCAATTTCAGAACATTTCAAGAATAATGATGACCCAGAAGGGTTATGTGAATTAATTAACGACTACCTTGATAGAATGACTAAGATTATCAATGATAATGGTGGTTGTGTAGATAAATACATGGGGGACTGTATAATGGCGTTTTGGAACGCACCAGTACCTTGTGAGAATCATGCTGAGATGGCAGTAAAGAGTTCAATAGAGATAGCAATCGAAACCGAGATATTAAAGACTGAATTAGCGTCGAGAGGGTTGCCCGAGATAAAGATAGGTTCTGGGGTTAATACTGGTGACTGCATAGTAGGTAACATGGGTTCAAAAACACGTTTCGATTATTCTTGTATTGGAGATGCTGTCAACTTAGCTGCAAGACTTGAAGCCCAGACTAGACAATATCCTAATTGTACTACTCTGTACTCATCTTACACAATGGAACAATTACCTGAGAATATGAAGTCGGTAGAAATAGATAAAGTTAAGGTGAAAGGTAAAGAAGAACTTGTTACTATCTATTCACCTGAGGAGTACTACTAATGGGAGAATATTTAGCACTTGTAACAGAGGTAGGGTTTCCTATAGTAGCATCTTTAGCTGGAGGTTACTTTGTGTTCCTAACACTTAACTTTATTTTAGATGGAGTGTTAGATGATATCAAACAACAGCGTATGTTTTCAAAAGCGCTGGATGGTAGAGTAAAAACAATGAATAACGAGATTATTCGCATTGACCTTAAAATGTGTAGAGCTTTCGGTGTAAAACCTGACTTAGACAGGGTAGCGAGAGCTGATGGACAAAAAGATGCGAGAAAGGATTAGTGGAAGCAAGCAAAGAGACAATATGGCATTTTACTTGTTCATCTTGTAGTGGGTATTGGAGTATCGCAACAATGGATGACTGGGATGCTGATAAATTATATAGCTGGAAGTTCTTTTGCCCACATTGTGGCAAAAAGGCCGATGCAAGGAAAAGCAAATGATAGAGAACATGTTTCCGACCTCTATAGGAGTAGAGTGGTTTGAAGACCACCACAAGTATGAAAAGTACTTAACTAAGAGATGTTTTGAACTAGAGAAAGAGACAAGTATAGGTACACCGTGGTTACAAAATAATACTTATAATACAATGGGTAGTTATGATATAAGTAAGGATTATGACTTTGACCCAATTACAGATTTTGTAAATGATAAAGTTAAAGAGTATTGTACAACACTGGGTTGGAAATTGGAATCTTTAAACCCTATACCTAGGCACCCTTGGTTTAATATATACAGAAAAGGAGACTATCAAGATTATCATTACCACTCAAATACTTTATTTACAGCTGTTTACTTTTTAAGTGCTAATCCAACTATAGGAGCTAAACTATTTGTAAAAAGTCCTATAACTGATTGTCTTGCACCTTCAATAGCTGAGCATCAGTGGGAGAACGATGATAGAGTTTTTTATGCCCCTGACCCAGGTAAACTTATAATTATGAGAGGGTATGTCGAACACGCAGTAGAACAGCATGGGGATGACCAGCCAAGAATATCTCTGGTGTACAACTATAGAGCAAAGGAGCCGCCAGGATGGAGTTAGGTAAGATAATTAGTGATTATGGGTTTCCAATTATTGCAGCAGGCGGTTTAGGTTACTTTATATATTTTATATGGAGATGGGTAACAGAAAAGGTTGACCCTATCATTGGCGAGAGTCATATGACCCTTATTGCTCTAATTGACAGAATACGAATGTTAGATAATGACTTAATCAGACTTAATGCAAAACTAGATATGATTATACAACAAAAGGAAGAAGCGAATGAAATTAAAAGTAGCGATATTACTATTGGCAATAATAGGCCTAGAAGGTCAAGCAAGTAATTTATCCTATGACTTCAGCAACCCATCTTTCAGCGGGGTAGGGTATTCTAGTCACGTACTATCAATTGAACAACTGCAATACCAAAGAGAGCAGGGAGTATTAGACGATAAGACTGCAGCGGAGAAGGCAGCGGAAAGAGCGGCTAAGAATACTACTTTATCTAAGTTTGTAACTAATGTTGAAAGTCGTATATTTGCAAATTTGTCTAAACAGATGGTCGACAACATGTTTGGTACTAATTGTGACGAAGATACTGACACAGATGCTGTGGAATGTCCACTTAGTGGTTCAGCAACGTTACCTGACGGTTCGACTGTTACTTGGTCGAAAGATACAACAGCAGAAACAATTACATTGACAATTGTTGACGCTGCTGGTGGCATAACTCAATTAATCGTACCAGTGGGAGACTTTAAGTTCTAATGGAGTATTTGGCAGTAGTATTATTATCTTGTTTGGTGGCTTCATGTGGAATGAATCAGAAAACAGAGGCTATCAAAGGTGACATGCCATTTATGGAGGGTACACCAACTAAGACGTTGTTAGAAGAGATGCCTAAGTTGATAGGGGTGCCAACAGATGGTTCAGGCAACCCAGTAAAGATTACAGTCGCCGTTTATAGCTTTCCAGACGTTACAGGGCAACGAAAGCAAGTTGGTCTATCTACAGCAGTTTCACAAGGAGCAGATGTCTGGGTTATACAAGCCTTAATGGCAGTTAACAAAGGAAGTTGGTTCACAGTTGTAGAAAGAGCGAGTTTAGACTCATTAGTTAAAGAGCGACAGCTTATAAGGAGCACTAGAGAGTTATATGACGGTACGGGGTCGGACGAGGCGTTACAGCCTATGATGTTCGCAGGTCTGATACTAGAAGGTGGTATTGTTGGATATGATACAAATACTACAAGTGGGGGAGCAGGGGCAAGATACTTTGGTTTAGGTTCACATGAAGAATACAGAACCGATCAAGTAACAATCTCGTTAAGACTTGTTGCGGTACAGACAGGAGAAATACTACTTACTGTATCGTCAACAAAAACAATCGCAAGCACTAGCAATGGTGCAGATGTGTTTAGATTTTTAGATTTAGGTACAAGGGCATTAGAAATAGAATCTGGTAACGCCGCAAACGAACCAGTTAACTATGCAATTCGTACCGCAATTGAGTATGGGGTTTTACAAATGCTATACGAAGGTAAAGAACAAGGTTTGTGGGAATGGGAAGAGCCAGTAGTAGAAATTATGGTATCAGACCCTGTAGAGCCAAATGAATATACGGATAGTTGGATACCACATCCAATTACTGAAAAACAAGGGGAGTAAGGAACGGGGAGAGAATAAATTGAAATATATAACTTTATTTATCACACTTTTAATGATAAGTATGTCTTCAATGGCAACAAACAAGATTTACGTAACGCAGGCAGGTGCTTCATTAGTATTTGATGTGTTACAAGATGGTGATGGAAATATGATTGGCAATAGCACAACGGCATCCACATCTTCAGGTTCGGCAACAAATTTTAATATTGACCAAGTGGGCGCCAGCAATATACTAACCTTTGATATTGACGGAGACAGCTTTACAGGTACTTTCTCTACAACAGGTAATAGTAACAATATTGATTTTAACTGTGATAGTGGGTCAAGTACAAGTGGTTGTGATAGTATTACAGCGTCAATCACTTTTACAGGTAATTCACAAGATATTGATATTGATTTAGCTAATACTTCTTCAAAATCTGCGGATGGTTCAGCAGTTACTATAACAGGTGCCTCAGGTACAGACAGTACTGTTGTTTCCGCTGCAATTGATGGTACTAGTGCAATATTGACACTAACTATTAATGGTGACTCAAATAATTACTTAATTAATATTGATGATAATGGAGATGTCAATGGTCATACTCTGATAATGACTCAGACGGGAATTACTGCTGATGTTGATGTAGTTCAATCAGGTGCCTATGATAATATAGCGACAGTAACTTCAACAGGCGATAGTCAAAACATTGACATAAATCAGACTGCTGGGGGTACTATAACTCTTGTAACAACTGGAAGCACGTCTTCTGCCGTTAAGACAGTTAATATAAACCAAACTGCACATGCCACATTTACAGCATCGGCTGGATTAGATGGAGCAGGCGGAACTTATGATATAGACCAAACTGCAGCTAGTGCTGCTATGACTTTTGATGTATCTGGTGCTAGTGCAGCTGTAACTGCAAATCAAACAGCAGCCGCTACGCTCACATTAACTCAACCTGGAGCAAGTGCAAATATTAATGTATTACAAACTGCAGCGGCAACTGCAACATTAGATTTAGATGGTGCAAGCGGAGTTTACGATATTGACCAAACTAACGCAAGTACTATAACTTTAGACCAAACAGGTGATAATGCCAACTTTGTTATATCTCAAGCTGGTGGTAGTGGTGATATAGTAACTATGACAACAAACGGTGCAAGCGCAAATGTGGACATTATTCAGAGGGATTAGCCTATTATTATTTAGTACTTCAGTTTTAGCCAATATAGGTCTAGTAACAAACTTTAGTGGTAGTGGTGCGATAGAACGTGATGAAGGTTTTGAAATATATGAGTTAGAACAAGACCTTGGTGTAGAAATGCTAGATGTTGTTGCTACAGCAAAAGGCAAGGTAAGAATAGAGTTCATCGACGAAACCAAGGTAGATGTAACAGAACATAGTCGTTTAGTAATTGATGACTTTGTATACGACCCAGCTTCACAAGAGGGGTCACTCTCTTTAAAAGCGAGTTTAGGAACTATAAGGTACGCAAGTGGGCAAATAGCAAAGACTAGCCGACAAAACGTTAAGATTACTACTCCTACTGCTGTAATTGGTGTTCGTGGTACGGACTTCACAATGACAGTAGACGAGATAGGTAGTTCTACTATTATTTTGTTACCTTCATGTGATACTAATGGAGATTGTTTCGTGGGAGAAATTTCAGTTGAGTCTGACGCAGGCATGGTTATTATGAATCAAGCGTTCCAGGCTACTACTGTAGATACGATTTCAAGTAGACCTCTGAAACCCGTTGTTCTAAACTTAGAAGAAAGTTTAATTAATAATTTATTAATTATATCTAAACCAAGAGAAATTGTGGAGGCAGAGCGCACACAAGAATTAAATAAGGTTGCTACTGCATTAGATATAGATTTTTTGAAGTTTGATGAGTTAGATATAGATTTACTAGCAGAAGAGGAGGATGAGTTAGCTAACTCACTAGATACAGATTTTCTAGCACAGAACTTCTTAGGTAATATTTTAGACCAGCTGAACTTACAATTAGCGTTACAAATGAGAAGTGAGTTTGAAAAGAAAAAGACAAGAGGTGATATAACCTTAGGTAAAGATGCAGTAACAGGAATAACAATACTAGATGAAGACCCAAATTGGTATTGGCATAGAGAGTCAGCAGGTGGGAGTGTTATAGAGTTTAGACTTGAAAAAGAAAATAGTTATATAATGAATATACAGCAGGGGGACTTTGAACTGATCGATTTCGAGCTAGGAGGGACAGAAAGTGTTATCAACATTATTCAGAATTAGTACTCTCTTATTATTAGCTTTTCCTATATATGCGGGTAATTCGATATACATTACTCAAGTTGGCACAAGTGATAACTTAACTTTAGACATACTACAAGACGGAGATGACAATGAAGTTCGTTTATCTATATCACATGATAACAATAACTTAGATATTGACCAGATAGGAGAAAACAATACAATAAGTTGGGTTTCATACTGGGGTTCTGGTGTTGGTTGGGGAGGCGATTTAGATGGTTCAAATAATACTATAAAACTCGAACAATATAATACTTTAGGTTCAGATGATAATAAAATAGGATTTCATATACCCAGTAGTAATAATACTATAAACCTTTGTCAAGGTAAAACATTTGTAGATGAGAATGATACCACATGTGAGGAGAGTACAACAGGTGAATATGGAGGACATACAATTGATTTAGATATTCACGCTGGTAATACAGATTTAAAAGGTTCTCAAGAAACAGGTACAGGCAATGCAGACCATTATGCCAGAATTTATACTTACAACGGTGATAACAATGACATTTTCTTTAAACAAAAAGGCAACGGAAATAAGACATTACATTTCATAGTTAGAACTGATAATGGAGAACAGTCTATGGTACAGAAAGGAGACGGGGCGCATACAGCAACTATAGACTTAACAGGTTCTTACACAACAGACCTAGATTTAACTCAAAACAGTAATTCAAATAAAACGTATACTTTAACAAACAACTGTCAAACCTCATCAGGATGCGACATTACAGTAACACAAAATTAATTATGAATGAAAGGGAATTAAGTACAATGAGATGGCGCTGGTCAGCACTGATTTTGTATCTTATGATTTGCTTTTACGATTTTATGTTTGTGCCTATATGGTATGGGTTAAATAGACCAGATATAGCAATGTTTATTGACATACTTAATACTGTGGAAGACCCCTTAATTCAGCTTGAATTAATGAAGAAACTCACAGGACAACACAATCCATTCACTCTTATGGGTGGAGGGTTGTTTCACTTAGCATTTGGTGCAATACTAACAGGTAGTGCATTTGGAATAGGAAAAGATTAAATGTGAATACCCCGTATATACCCGAAACCTTATTAGAAATAGGGGATTACAAAATTCATAGTTTTAAAGACGATATACTTATAATAGATAATTGGTATAAAAACTATAATGAAATGTACGAAATTGTTACAAATATGCCGTTACCTAGATGGAAATGGAAAGAGGGCAGCAGAAATTTTATAGACTATTACGATTGTAGACCTACATTGAATATGAATTATAATGCTTATGAAGCCCTTAACAAATATTATACAGAAGTCAAAGGTATAATTCTAGAGTATTTTAGCGATGAAAAGTTATTAGAGGTGAAAGGAAACCCTTTAGAGTTTAATTTTTATAAGAATATAACTAAAGATGTGCCAAATAAACTTCAACATTACCCCCACGCTGATTTTGACTATAATTGTATTATATACTTAGATAAGGTAAGTTCGGGAGGAACAGCTTTATATAGAAACATAAAACAATTAGCTAATATGGAGATGGAAAATTTATTATTAGATGTTTCAAATTACGAAAAAGTAATAATACCTGCTAAACCGAATAGATTAGTAATTTTTTCAGGGGAAGTTTATCACGGTGGGTACATTAATAATCATAATGATTATATTGATAACTGGCGAATGAATCAAGTATTCTTTCTGCACCCAAAAGAGGAATAAGTATGAGAACTATTATAAGAATGCAGTCAACTGAGTCACCTCACTACTATACTACTACAAAAAACAAAAGATTACACCCAGAAGGTTTAAGGTTAACAAAGTTTGACCCTGTTGTACGTAAGCACGTACTATACACTGAAAAGAAGATTAAGAAATAAATGGTCGATAAAGAAGCAATGGAAGCGGCCATTAGTACTATCTCAGATTTAGTAGACTCTAGCCCCTGTGTGGGGGTGTGCACGTATAACGTATATGACTACTGTATAGGCTGTAAAAGGCATGAACGAGAAGTAATAGACTGGTATGATTACTCAGAGCAACTGAGACAAGGAATTCTAAAGGATTTAGAAGAAAGGAGAGTAGATGTTTGAAGATACATTATGGATTTACACAAGTATAGCTGGAGCGTTATTAGGTGCAGCTTTCTTGTTTTATATAAAGGATACTAGAGTAGGTCTTTGGGCATACTCTCAGTTTGATAAAACAGTAGACTATTGTAGGGACTACTTAGGCTGGACTTGGCTAAACCAAGACCCTGACGCCTGGAAAAAGGTAAACCCTAAAATCGCTGCAAAGATTGGGGAGTTAGAAAAACGCCTCGAAGTATTAGAGGAGAAGTAATGACTATATCCGAAATGAATTTAAAGCAAAGAAGTTTACTCTTTGCAAACCTCGCGGCAGATGCCTACGGGGAGGAAGCCACTGTTAGAGAGATAGTAGAGGGGCATGGGTTTACAGATGTAGAATTCTACAACCTTGACGGAGCACAGGCATTTAGATTTGAAAACGAAACTGATATTGTAATAGCTTGTCGTGGGACTCAACCTACAGAATTTAATGACTTAAAAGCCGACTTGAAAGCGTTTCCAGTAATGGCTGAAACAATTTCAAGAGTACATAGAGGTTTCAAAGCTGAAGTGGATGAACTATGGCCTGAAGTTAAAAAAGACACACAAACATTAAAAAAATTGTGGTTCTGCGGGCACTCTTTGGGAGCAGCAATGGCTACTATTATGGCAGCCCGTTGTATGGACGACCCAGCACTAGCAGACCCTGTTCAACTATATACTTACGGCTCTCCACGAGTTGGTTGGCCCAAATATGTAAAGTCACTTAAAGTAGAACATATAAGGTGGCAAAATAACAATGATATAGTAACTCGTGTTCCGCTTAGGATAATGAATTATAGACATCATGGTAAGTTACATTATATTAGTAGTACTGGAAAAATAAACGCTACTGGTACCTCTAACTGGTTCAAAAGAACAAAAGATAGGTGGTACGGTATGTGGTTAGGATTAAAGCAGGGTCAGATTGATAACTTTTCCGACCATGCTATGGTAGGATACATTTTACATATAAAAAGATGGAATGGGTTCTATAGGGAATTGTAGTATGACATTAACAAAACAAGCCGCACACGTAATTTTAGACCGACTTCGTAACAGAGGTTCGGGGAAAGGGATTCGCGTGGGGGTGAGGTCCGCAGGATGTATGGGTTTTAAATATGCCCTAGAATACGCAGACTCGATAGACGAGAGTGATGCAGTATTTGAAGATAGAGGAGTAAATCTTATCGTTGACGCTAAAAGCTTAAAGTACTTGTCAGGTACAGAAATAAGCTACGAAAAGCAAGGTCTTAATGAGGGGTTTGAATTTTCTAACCCTCATACTAAGGCGAATTGTGGGTGTGGGGAATCTTTTATAGTTAATTAAGGGGATAAAAAGTGGTAACAATAATAGATGAGTTTTTGGAACCAGGCTTACATACCTGGATATGTAAAGGAATTATAGAAAATAAATATTTTCCTTGGTACTTTCAACCAGTTACTGTTCCTAATCCTGTAACTTTACCTAAGCCTGTTTATAATAGCTACCACGAACCCCAGTCTAGTTACAATCATTTAATATACTTAGATGAGTGGAGCGACTGGGGACACTTAGTTAAACCTATAGTAGATAAGTTAGAGGTAGATAGATTATCTAGGATAAAAGTGAATTCTGTAATTAAACGAAGAGAACATAAATTACATGGATGGCATTTAGACCAGGCAAAAGACGGAGATAATAAGGAAGATTTAAAGATAGCAATATACTATTTAAATACTACTAATGGATATACTCTTTTGGAGGATGGTAGTAGAGTTGCTTCAGTAGCAAATAGACTTGTTACTCTTCCTAATACTATGTTGCATACTTGTGTTTCACAAACAGATGTACATAGAAGAGTTGTAATAAATATAAACTATTACTAAGGAGAAATTATGGCGTATAGTGAAGCAGTTTTAGACCATTACAATAACCCACGTAATGTGGGTAAAATGGACATAGGAGATAAGAGTGTAGGTACAGGTATGGTGGGCGCTCCATCTTGTGGAGACGTAATGAAGTTACAAATCAAAGTAAAGGATGATATTATTGAAGATGCAAAGTTTAAATGTTATGGCTGCGGTTCAGCCATAGCATCTTCTAGTATTATTACGGAAATGCTAAAAGGAATGTCACTTAACCAAGCAAAAGAAATAAAAAATGTAGAGGTAGTCGACCAACTTAACTTGCCCCCAGTTAAGATACATTGCTCGGTTTTAGCTGAAGATTCAATCAAGGCCGCAATAGCAGATTATAAATCAAAAAATGGTAAATAAATGGAAAATAAAGAAGACGAGGGAAAACTAGAAATATCACTACGTATCTTAGGTAATGAAATACTTGGATTTAAGATGTTAGTGGATGACTTTAAAATGAAATGGATGTTATTAGGCATAGTAGCTATAGCAGCTCTTAGTTTTGTCATGGTTCAGTTCGGCCCGCAATTAATGGAGACATTCGCATGAACCCAAGTGATTTTGGAATGACAATAGGAGATATACTAACACCCTTCATGGCAATGATGGTTGGCATAATTATCGCTTTATGGATAAAAGACTTTGCTACGAAAGCAGCCGCAGGTATGAGCTTTAAGTACTTTGGCCCTTTTAAAGAAGGAGACATTGTACAGCTTGATGGCAAGAAAGCTATGGTTATTAAAATAGGTTTAATGATGACCGTTTTTGGGCATAAAGACGAAGAGCGAGGTTATATATGGAGATATGTGCCTAACGAGAAAATAGCTGGCTTAAGACTGGGAAAAGTAGTTTCCAATCATAGAAAAGAAACAAAACCTTGAACAGTAAGGAACCGACTACCTAAGAAATATACTACTTGACTTTTATCCCAATTATGGTATAATTTTATATTGTCAATATGACAAAAAGTTGAAAGGAGATATTTTTATGGAAAAAGTTATCGGCTGGATAAAAGCAGGAACTAGTGCAGGCTTATCATTAATCTGTTTAGCGATTGTTTTACAAGTAATCTTTAGTGGTACAGTACCTTTTGTAGGTGGAGACGTTATTGGTACGATTACAGGTATTATTAATAGTTTAGGTGAAGCAGGACTTGTAGGCCTATTGTCAGCGGCAGTAGTTTACAAACTATTCACTAGTGATTAATTAATTATAAGTACGGCAATACACAAAAGCCTTACTTTATGTAAGGCTTTTACTTTTTAACACAGGAAAACAAATGTTTGAAATCAGTAGAGATACTATAAATACAGACAAACTAGAGACCTATAGTAAGGAAGAGAGATTTATAAAACTTCCTATTAGTCACTATTTAGGTTTACTAGGTGTCGAACCTATAAAATCCCAAGTAGCATTAATAAATGCAATCAACTCCCCAGATTATAGATTTGTTGTGGCAGCTTTGTCTCGTCGGCAAGGTAAAACATACATATCAAACATTATAGGGCAACTAGTAGCACTAGTACCTAACATTAATGTTTTGATAATGAGTCCAAACTACGCACTATCACAGATATCCTTTGATTTACAAAGGAGTCTAATTAGGCACTTTGATTTAGAAGTCGCTAGGGATAATGCAAAAGACAAGGTAATAGAATTAACTAATGGAAGTACTATCAGAATGGGGTCAGTTAATCAGGTCGATAGCACCGTTGGTCGGAGTTATGATCTTATTATATTTGATGAAGCGGCATTAGGAGATGGAGGTAAGGATGCTTTCAACATTGCACTTCGACCTACTCTAGACAAACCTCAAAGCAAATGTATATTCATATCTACTCCTCGTGGACGGAACAACTGGTTCTCAGAGTTCTATCAACGTGGTTATAGTGATGAGTATGAGAACTGGGTCTCTATACGAGCCTCTTATCATGAAAACCCTCGCTTTAGTGAAAAAGATATAGCAGATGCTAGGGCAAGTATGTCTAAAGCAGAGTTTAGTCAGGAATATTTAGCTGATTTTAATACTTTTGAAGGTCAAGTGTGGGATTTCAATTATGAAGAATGTGTTGCTAACTTAGAAGAATTAGATACTTCTAAATTTGAAGTATTCGCTGGGCTTGACGTAGGTTATCGTGACCCTACTGCTTTCTGTGTAATTGGCTATGATTGGGATGGAGAGAAATACTACTTATTAGAAGACTACATGGAAGCAGAAAAGACAACTGAGCAACATGCAGTAGTAATACAGGCACTAATAGATAAGTGGGATATTGATGCCATTTATATCGACTCTGCAGCTCAGCAGATGAGATTCGATTTGGCGCAGGAATACGATATTTCAACTATAAATGCTACTAAGAGCGTACTGGACGGTATAGCTGCAGTAGCTACTATAGTGGATAACGATAGGTTAATCGTTGACCAAAGATGTAAAGATACACTTTTAGCATTAGACCAATACCAGTGGAATCCTAATGTTAACTTGATAACAGAGAAACCTGTACATAATATGGCTTCTCATATGTCAGATGCTTTACGCTATGCGCTCTACACTTTTGTAGCTTCCGAAATAACTTTTTGATTATAGCTTAGTAGACGAATTTTTCGGGTACAGCAAAATAATCTTACCACCAGCGAAAAATTCCTCTTGACTTTTAGCTATAAGTTTGATATAATAATCCAAATACAGAAAAAATGTAAGAAAATTACTTTATGAGTGAACTTAAACGCGATAAAATAAAATACATTAGAGACCGCGCAAAGAGTGCATACATAAAAGACGAAGAATGTTACATCTGTGGCGGAGTCGAGGACTTGGACTTCCACCACTTCT
>Ga0209644_1000158_pt1 | contig 18974 bp, 31 predicted proteins | sample ETNvirome_2_1000_FD_184069 | JGI IMG/M metagenome (GOLD analysis project Ga0209644, IMG submission 184069) | Marine viral communities from the Pacific Ocean - ETNP_2_1000 (SPAdes) (version 2) | ecosystem: Environmental > Aquatic > Marine > Oceanic | place: Pacific Ocean | collected 2013-06-22 | reverse complement strand
GTATCATCTTCTAGGTGGGCAATTTGGTAACGAAGTTGTTTTATAGTATCGACTAGAGCAACGAGCATAATGTATAAATATCTTGTAAAATAACTAGTTATAAGAGTAACACAAAGTCCGATACTGTCTAGTATTGGACTTAAGATATCCTTAAATTAACGAGTATTTTAATTACTATCTTGCCATACAATTATTCAAGGAATATGTATGAAAAAGTTTATTGCGATCAGTTTAATCATATTATCAACCGTTTTGTCGGGTTGTGCTACTACTGGCAGTGCCTCTCCGAGTGAAAAACGGGCGCTAGTCCAGAGTATGAAAACAAACACTCTAAACACATTATATGCAGAAAAACCTGATGTGAAACAACAAATTGCTAACTCAGCTGGCTATGCTGTTTTCGATAATGCCAATGTAAATGTAGTTTTGGCAAGTTTTGGCGGTGGCTACGGTGTTGTTAAAAACAACCTAACAGGTAAATCAACTTACATGAACATGGGCGAAGCAGGTTTAGGCCTCGGTTTAGGTGTTAAAGATTTCAATGTTGTTATGGTTTTTCATAATCAGGCTGCTGTAAACCGTTTCATCGAGCATGGATGGGCGTTTGGTGGCAACGCAGATGCAGCCGCTAAATATGAAGATAAAGGTGGCGCTTTAGTTGCCGAAGCGATAGCCGATCAAGTTACCGTATATTCTTTAACCGAAAATGGCTTGGCGCTTCAAGCTGTTCTTAAAGGCACTAAATTTTGGGTAGATTCTGAGCTAAATCAGTAAATAAAAACCCTTCTATAAGTGGGCTAGTTAGTAAAATAACGCCCACTTTTATTTATTGCACCATATTTAACATAACGTAATTTATTCATCTCTCATTCACCTGTAGCCGTTGCGGGGTGGGCGTTTCCGAAAGTCAAGACCGTCAAAATGTGGGGTGCAAAAATCTACTTACGCGACACTTTTACGCCAAATTTCCGCATCCTCGTTATTACCCTTTCTTTCAGCCTTGTAAGCCTCTAAAAGTGCCATAGTTTCAAGGGGTTCAGGGTGTTCACCTACTAAAAGTAGCTTAAGGGCTGTAAGGTCTTTAAATTCACCTTTCCCGTTACGAACAATGCTAATGGCTTGTTTTGATATGCCTGTTATCTTGTAAACCATATAGTCAGAGTCAAGTTCTGCAACGGTTTTAAACCAGTCTAGCAGTTCAAGTGAAGAGCTTATTTTCATACGTTTTGTGTCCGTCTTGGCGTGTCGGTAAATTTGATTATAGTCGTTGGTCATCATATTTTCACTAATCAATAGCTATTGACGTGGTGGTTACGTATTGACTACCATCATTCCCGAAGCAGTCGCCCGACTGTGGAAGGTGTTTACATTGGCGTGTATTAGGCGGCTACCTGATAAAGGTAGTCGCCCATCACTTAGCCAAAGATGAACAAATTGTAAGAAAACGTTAAACCACACGCCAAGGTGAAAACATGAGTCAATACAAAGTAGATATTCATGAATTACACACAGAATCAGACCACTGGGACTACGCCAGAGGTAAAGTCGCGCAACTAAAGCTTGAGTTTAAAAACAAACTGGCAGCAATTCGCCGCGAAAAACAAATCGAAATTCAAGCAGAGCGTGAACGCAATTATCAAGACGGTTCATGCATTCGCTATGACGCGCTTAGGTCAGCGGCTTATGCTGCAAAGGCGGGTGTGTTATGAGAACAAATCAACAACTCTTAGTTGCAAGCCTGTCTTATCAGGCTATTAACGAGCTTCATCAGCTGAATGAAAGTAATAAACCACTACCTTTAATGGGTTTTATAGTTGTGAATAAGCTTATTTTCATTCTTAAAAAGCTAGGCCTAGATGAGCAGCGCTTACTTTTAGATTTAAGGCTTTGCCATGTGGTTACCAGTGCTGGGGTTGGGTATCAGCCGTTAAATGTAAAGGCTGATGTACTATGAAATCTCTTTACGAAGTAACGCGCTCACAAATCGCGTCTCATTTTAGGTTTTTAAGGTTCACCATTCGTTCTGGTGAGCACATGACAAAGGCCAAGTACGACTTAATTCAAGGTGACGCTGGTTTTTTGTGGAATACTGCCGAGTATTTTTTGTGCGCTGATAAGTTAGAGCGCCTGTGTTTTATGGCTAAAAAGCAGGGGTTAATTAATGATAATTAATATCCCCGAACACATTATTAATCAAGCAGCAGTTAGCGCCCAAAGTGGCGCTTTTTTTAGTTGCGGCGTAACTGAAAATAAAACAGGTTGGTGGACTGAGGAATTATACGGTCAAAACCCCGAAGGGGCGCGAAGCGGAAAAGCTAGGCTTGTCAAAAGGCGCAAAAGTCAGACAGAGCCAAAACGTGAAGAAAATCCACGTTCTAAACAGTCTCTTTTGGCGGCTAAGGCTTCAAGCCTTGATAGTTTATACAGTCATGCCCTTAAAAACTTAACGCCTGAACAGCGTTCAGAGCGCCTTGGTATTAATCCCGATGAAATTCTTTGTCTTGAAACGGGTGAAATCAAACCGAAACAAGTAGCAGAAATCGACAAAGGGCACTTTGCCAGCACTATCACACAAGCAGATGAAACAGCCCGCGCCCATTTCCAGAGTCGCAATTGGTGTGATGGTTTTCGCATTGTTTGCACTCAAAATACCCGCGCAAGTGATGCACCGGACGCAAATACAGGTGACCGGATAACACAATCAGTTAGCAGCCGCGCTCGCGGAAAAATCATAGATAGCGGTTTATACATGCAAGCTGTAAAGGGCGGATTTAATGCGTTTTTAACTGTGACGTTAGATGCTGCGGCGCGTAAAAAACTAGATGAAAAACACCTGAAAAAAGACCGCGGCGGGAAAGCAGGCGACATCATCAAACCGTGGTATGACGCAAGCGGCGAAAAGCTTGTTTTTGAAATGGCAGACAATAACCCAATTGTAGCAAGCGGGCGTTTTTCCTTGCTTAAGTATGACTTTGCAACCATAGGCGAGCAGTTAAGCCCGTTTTTTGATGCGCTTGGAAAAATGCACAAGCGCGGTTTTGTTGCTACAGGGCAGGTAGCCAAAACCCCAGCGGGTAAAAAATATTCGTGGGGCAAAGTCGAATGTGTTGGCCGTGCCGATAAGCTCTACTCATGGGGTAAGGTTTCAAGCGTTGGCGGTCAGGGTCATGTTAATTCTGATTTAATGCACAATAATGAGCGCCTGTATTCGTGGGGTGTTGTTGAGTGTATAGAAACGTGCGAGCGCCGGGCATACACCAATGAGCGTATGGAATTAACAGCAATTGAGTGCGAACAGTCAGCAAATAAAAAACCCGTGTTCGATTACTTGTGGTGCGCCGAAGCCCCGCCCACTGGTGATAAAAACGAAAGTAAGAAATATGCTTGGGGTGCGGTGGAGTGCATAGGCCATAACGAGCGGCTTTATCCGTGGGGCAAGGTCTCAGCCGTGGGTAAGCAGAACTATCACGCGCATGTGCTGATGCGTTGGAATGTTGAGCCTGTATTTTTTCATGAATGGGCATCACGCATTGAAAAAATATGGGGTCAGGGTTTTGTAACCATTGAGCGCATTAAAAACGCCAATGCCGCCGCCGCTTATTTACTTAAAGCGTTGGGATATATGGTTAAGGGTGGGGAAGGTTCGCAGGGTGAAATACGTGGCAATCGTTACAACATTTCAAAACACGCCCGCGCGGAAGGGTGGGAAAATTGCGCCACACATGAAGCACAACACATGTACGGCCTGATACAAGAATACATGCAAGGCTTAGAAGAAAAAGCCCGCCGCCGTGCTGCGAAACAATGCGAATTAAAAGCAACAATTGGCTTTATCGAAAAGCAAAAAAACATCAACAAAAAAACGTTCAGCGAAAAACGATTACATCTAATTGAAAAGCTTGAAAAAAAGCTAGAAACCATTAGCGAAAAAGTCACCGAAATTTCAAACGAAATTCACGGCAATTTCGCTCGCGGTGGCGTTGCTAAGTTCGCAGACAAAACAGCATTTCTAGGCTTCATGGATTGGGCTATTGGTGTTCGTGGTTGGCAGTTGAAAACCGCTTTCACAAAGTTAACTAATCCCGAAGTAGACAAACAGATAGAAGCGGAAAAACAGGAGGAAAACATCGTTAATAAATTACTCAGAAAAACACGCCAATGTTACGACGATTCAATATCAGCGCTTTGTGATTTTTATTCACGGTTTGAGCGCGTTGACGACTACGGAATAGGTTTTTATGAGTAGCAAAGTATTAAATAAAATTCAGGCAAAAATTGATAAAGCTAAAAGCTTAAGTGCTTTTCAGGCTGGTAAAAAAGTCGAGTTAGCAGAAGAGGCGCTCGGTGATGTTATGAAGTGGGCGCTTGATATGGAGTCGAGAGTAAATAGCTTGGAGGCTCAATTATCAGGTGACGCCTATGTCGAGTAAATCAAACAACCCCGATTTAGGCGCAATTGAATGTGATGCTTGCGGCGGGTTCGCTGCAATTCGCAGGCAGCGAACAGGTCGCCAGTTGCTTTACTTGCACTGCAAAAACTGCGGAATGGATAAGCGAAGCGGCGCGAAACTTCAAGCGAAATGGGAGCGGGCTATAGGCGAACACCCCCCTGAACCCGAAGTTGATTTATCGCCAAAACCACAGGCGCAATTATCGCACGGCAAAGGCGAATGGCTACCGCCTGAAATTCGCCCTCAAGCGCAGCAATCACAGGCATTAACACATGAAACTAAAACCAGCGAACAAGGCACAACAAATGAGCGAAACAGCGAACAACCACAACGAATTGAACACGAAGAAAACAGTACTAGCACAAGCAATGGAGGGATTGGATTATTCATCTTCGGTGCAATCGCAGGTCTTGCAGCAATCGCAGGAATCAGAGCCAACGCATAACGAGCCAGAGCAAAGCGCACCGATTACCGAAGATTATAGCGAATTAGATAGTTATCTAAATCAAAGCGAACCAACACATGACGATAATCAGGATGTTGTCGAAGCGGAAGAAATGAGCGAAGCGGACGCACAAGCATTTTCCGCATTTGGTGTTGATAAGGTTGCGGAGTATGTCGAATCAATGTTCGACCACCCTGTTACCATTGATAACGATACACGCGAAAAAATCGCCATTGCTGCGACACCTGTCGTACTCAAACACACAAAAGGCGCTCAATTGCCACCGTGGGTTGCAAAATACATCATGCCATACAAGGAAGAATTGATGCTAATTGCTGCACTCGGTAGTGCCGGCCTGTCAATTTACTCGCAAATCAAAAAAGCTGAAAAAGCCACCACGAAAAGCGAATCGCAATATGATAAAGGCGGGGAGGTAACAGTCAGTGCCAGTTAATGAGAATAACGAACTAAAAGCAAAGCACGTTTGCTATTTAGCAGGAACGGGCGGGGGTAAAACTACCGCCGTAAAATTACTTGGCATGGTTGGCGAACAAGTCGCCATTTTCGATATGTACGGCGATTATCGCTACGATGCTCGCAGAAAATCACCTTTTAATGGTTTAGGTGGTCGCCCTGTTTATCACTACAAAACACGAAGCGCTTTCGCGACTGCTTTCGCTGATGCATGGCGAAGTGGTCAAAAATTCGCTGTCGCATATTCACCTGAGTTCAGCGATAAACTAAAAGGGGAGAAGTTAACAGCGGCAAGACGAACTGAACTTGAGTGGTTTGGCTCGCTTATGTGGGCTGCTGCTGATGGCAACCGAGAGTTACATATAATCATTGAAGAGTTAGCGAAACTCGCTAGAACAGCGGGCAAAGATGACACCATAGTCGGCGAAATAGCCACAGGCGGACGTAAATTCGGTTTAATCTTACATGCTATTTTTCAACGGTCGCAGGAAGTGCCCAAAACAATTTGGAATAACTCTCCGCGCAAAGTGCTTGGCGCTCAAGAATCCCGTCATGATGCAAAACTTATTGCGGTTGAGCTTGATGCAGAGTTGTCAGATGTAATCCAGATAAGCAAGCAGAACGCAGAGCATGAAGATAAGCGCCTTTACTATCTTGTTAAATCTCGCGGGGGTATAGGCAATATAGACCCATATTACGTGAATATAGACAGGGAATCAGCGCAGTACGGAAAAACACAAAAAACAACTTTTTATGACCTTCGGTCAGTAACTCGATAGGATTTAAAACAATGAGAGAAATGATTTACATCGCAACTGGAATCTTACTTCTATTAACATTATCGCTTGGGGGGTGCTACCTAAACGCATCAACAAAAGAATGGCGTTATGAAATAGAAGGCAAGGCAATGCTTGCACAAGCTGAAAATGAAAAAAAGGTAAAAATTGAAGAAGCCAAAGCCGATTACGAGTCGGCTAAATACAAAAAGAATGCTGATGTCGAGCGAGCCAAAGGAATTGCAGAGGCAAACCGAATTATAAATGAGTCTTTAACCGAGCAGTATATTCGATGGCTCTATGTTGAAAACATCAAAGAGACAAGCAACCAGATTATTTACTTACCAACTGAGGCGGGGTTACCTATTTTAGAAAGTAGTCGGTTGATAGAAAATAAAAGCGCCGAAAATTAGAAAGCTAATCTCTTAAAAATAGTCATAACTCCTAGAAGGACTCCTAGGAGTTTTCACAACTCTTAAATTTAAACACCAAAAAGAGCGAAAATTTCGCTCTTTTCGCTATAGGGGGAGCGAAACCCGTTCGACCTGAGAGCGAAACGCCTGATTTATTACTTAACGAATTTTCATACGACAAGTTCGTTAATTAACTAAATAGGTGCAAACCATGTTCAACAAATCAAATTTAATTCCTGTAGGCATTACGCTAGGCGTTCTAGCGCTACTTTCAAACGTGCGCCAACTACGCACAATCAAACGCACAATTCTAGGTTAAGGGGATAGCAATGCGCGAATATTCACCTCTTAATAATATTACTGGCGTTTCGGCTGGCGGTACAGCTTCATTAAGCTTACCAATCGGCAACACTTACGAAAAAATCCATTTTGAAGTGACAGGTGCGACACCTGAACAAATTAAAAATATTCGAGTAGAGCTTGCGGGTCGCATGCTTACCGAATATTCAACGCTTGCAGACCTAATCAAAGAAAATGATTACTACAAGCGCGAAAAAGAAGATGGTCTTACAACTATGTTCTTTACCCGTCCGGAAGTTAAAAGTGCACTAAAACCAACACTTGTTGAGCAGCGTTTCTTTGGCCTTGGCACAACAGGTTTAAGCCTTGCGCAAATCAAATTCGATATTGCCCCCGAAGCAACAAACCCAACTGTTAAAGCATACGCAGAAAAAGCCGCTCCCTCGTTACCGGGTTGGCTATTTAAGCGCCGCTCTTTCCGCTACAGCATGACGCAAGGTATTAATGAGATTTCTGACTTGCCAAAACCTAGCGGCACCTACATCGGCATGATTGAAATTAAAAAAGCGGGTGTTACTACAGCTGAGTTTGCAATTAACAATGTGAAATGGCGTGACCAAATGCCAAAAGCGCTACACAACTTGATTCTTAAGCAAGCAGGGCGCGTACCACAAGCGGACACGCACGCAATTGACTTAATGTCAGATGGTGACGTATTCGGGGCTTTGTACCTTGATAAAGCGATTACCGATATGCGCTTAAAAATTGAGTGCGCATCGGCGGGTCAAGCCGAGATTATTGTTCACTACTTTGATGACTACTCAAGAAGCTCATTCTAAGGGGGCGTTATGTTTAGCAACTTAACAGGGGCGGCGCTTGGCGCTGCCACTGCTGAAAATGTCGCCGTAATGCCGCGAACTGATAACTCCATTTGGGGAAATATCGGTCAAGGCGTGAACGGCGCACTTGCCAATGCCATGAATTTATATTCTCAGTACGAGCAAATTCAGGCGGCAAAAAAGGCAACGGGTGCGGCGCGTATAGAAAATGAGTACACGCCAGAGTATGACAACGGCGCAGCCGTGCTTGTCGATGCACCTAAATCTAATCAACCAGCGGCAAACCAAAACCAAGAAGTGATGGTGTTCGGTTTTCCGCAAAAGCAGGTAATCATGGCGTTTGGTGGCTTACTTGTTTTAGGTCTTGTTCTTAAGGTGGCTAAGTCATGAGTAAGAAAGGTTTAAAGGCATTTGCTTACGGCGTGGCGATTGCCGCAATCGGTGCAATCGTTGCCGAAAAGGTACGCGACTACATGCGAAAAGGTAAGTCGTAATGGGTGCTGGCGGATATTCTAATCAGCAGTCGGCAAGTTCTGGCACTGGCGACCAAGCCGCTAATATCGGCTTTCAGGGTGGTGCTATTAACTTTGGAAGCAGCAACAATAATCAGCTTTTGATTATTGGCGGTATTGTGCTGCTTGCTGTTTTTTTATTTAAAAAATAATGCGCTTTTGCGACTCAAGCGAGTTACACAAAGTTAATCGGGCGATAGGGTCGCCCGATGACTTTGCATGTATCAAGGCTGAAATAAAGGCGGGGCGTTCGCGCTTTGTGTGCATTTTTGGCACGTACTTTATTTTGCGTGTTGATAGTGATGGGCTAGTTGTTGTTTGCGCTCAAGGGCAAAACATCAAACAAGCAAGTCATGTGATTGTTGAGCTTGCGCGCCGACTACGCATCAAGAATATCTACTTCCACACCAAACGCCCAGCCCTTGCGCGGTTGTTAAAGCATTGTAATTTCAAATTTTTAGAAACTGACCCCAACGGGTGCTCGGTTTTTGGGATGGTGGTGCATGAGCACAAGTTCTAAATCAAGAAGTTCACAACAAACAAATAACTCCAGTACGTCCCTTGGTGTTCAAGGTGACAATCAGGGGTTTATGACTGTCGGTGACGGCAACTCATACAACATCACAACAACGGACGGTGGCCTAGTAGATGGCCTTGTGTCTATTTGGGGTGATATGGCGGGCAATCAATCAGACATGATTAGCGCCGTGGGTAATATGGCAAGCGATAACGCTGATATGACAGAGGCGGTAACGGGTAACGCATTTAATTATGCAAGCGATGTAAACCGCGACTCATTAGATTTTGCTGAAAGCAATAGTAAGAGCGCGTTTGATTTTGGTCGAGATTCGCTTACGGCAATCGTTGATACCATGTCAGGCGCGCTTGGCTTTGGTCGCGATGCTTTGGCCTCTAATACGTCATTAGCGAACAACAGTATTGATGCGCAAAGTAATTTAGCCCGCGACAGCATTATGGCGCAAAACTACCTAGCTGAAAGCACGGTAAAAGAAAACGCAGACCTTGCGCGTTCTGTTACTGAAATGGCTGAAACAATGCACGGGAATAATACGGCCTTTGCTAATAATGCCTTGCTTACAACAGTTGACGCGGTTGGTAATGCAAATCAGCAGATGGGCGATCTAGCTTATTTCACAGCGGAAAATTCAAGTAATTTAGCCCGCGACTTTGCCAGCGCAACAGCTGATTTAGGGTCAATGGCCATGAGCAATGTAACCAACGCATTTAAAGAGGCGGGCGACCAAACGTTACTAGCTCATAAACAGGCGTTGCAGTTCGCAGACCACGCGACACGCTCGGACGGTCAACAACTCGCAATCAATACGAATGAAACAATGAAATACATCGTTATCGGCTTGGGTGGTATTGCAATCCTTGCCATGTTTATGGGGCGTAAATAATGTTTTTTAATAAGATACTAAAACCCTTTGAAGTCAATGAAATCAATGCGGCTGGTCAATTCATCAAGATAATGAATTGCGAGAGCGCGTTAAGAGTTAAGGCTTACAGTGAAGGCCGTGATGTTTTTGATACAGAAGTGCGCGCAGGCTTTGACGTTCAGACAACGCAACAGTTTGATAAGTTGGTTCTGACATCCGAAACAGAGCAAAAGCTCGAAATATGGGTATCAAAGCACAAATTAAGCTATGACGCGTTAAGCACAAAAGCAAGTCGTTCTAGTTCATTTCTTGTGGAGCATTTCGGACAATCACAGCAGTTATTGCCGTACGACCCAGCACAAGCAAAAGCACTTATCTCGTTAAGTGGCAAGCCTTTCTATGTCGGCGGTGAAGGTGTTAATGCGGAAAACGGTATTTTTGTCGATATTGGCGAAAAATACTCGCATGACAGTGCATCACCGCTGTATGCATACATCAATGACCCCGTTGTTTATAAGGCGCTAACAGACCAACCACCTGTGTTTCACTCGTTAACAGGTTCAATATCAGGCCATATATACGACAATTATTATGTCTCATACATTAACGGTAAAATTTATTCGTTTAGAACGGATACAGACAGCAAAATAATCGACGTTGAAACAAATGTATCAACTAACGTATTGCGCGATGGGGATTATGGTAATTTCAAATCACAAGCGTGTGAAGGTTGGGATGGTGTATGGGCGTTAAGAGTGGCTGGTAGCAATCAAATCAAACTCGGAAGAATAGGGCTTGATAATGGGCTGTCCGAAAACTTGGTAATTGATATTACTGGCGAACAAAATACAGATATCCGCGCTTTTTGTATAGCAGGTGATTATGCCATTTGCGCTGCATTGCGCGGTGTCAATGGGCATGACTTCTATATAATCGACAAGCAAGGAAACTATACAATTAAAAATGTCCCTAGTCAGTTTGGTGAAGTTCCTTACAACTTGCAATACGACCCAATTACCAACCAAGTTTGGTTGGTTGCTGATGGTGGCATCTACACATGCGCACCCGATTTGGAAAACTGGCAGCGCTTCACGAGTAAACAAAACGCCTATTATTATCAAATGCAGTTTAGCCAATCATTCGTTGCGTTTAATAGCTCCGCGGGTGCAAAGGTATATAAACGCGATGGTACAGAAGTGCTAGCTGCTACAGCTAAGGAAGGCGCTTTTCTTGGTGGTGACTCTCAAATTTTAATGCTGTCAGGCGACAAGGTTCTCGAAAGTGTTAACGGTGGAACGTCATTTAATACCGTTTATCAACACCCAGCTAATTTTAGAAATCAGCAAGGTGGTTCAATTGCTTTTGAGTTTGATGGAAATGTTTACTTTGAAGTGAACGAGGATTACCCGTCAAATGTACCTGCACTAATGTCGTTTCCTAGCGGCTTGGATTACAGCGACCCAAAAGCAAAGTTTCGTGTATTTAAGGAGTCGTACTAATGAAAATTTCACACATTTTAATTGCGGCTCTCGCGGCTATTGGGTTTGTGCTGTACCCGAAAGCGTTTAGCGATAAGGCGCGGGGCATACGAAATAACAACCCGTTAAACATTGAAGCGGGTGACGATTGGGTCGGTCTTGTTGGTGATGATGGGCGCTTTGCCATATTTGAAACAGCATTGCATGGCATTAGGGCGGCTGCGCGAGTTATGAGAACAAAATCGCGAAGAGGGGTGACAACTATCAAGGGGGTTATCTCGGAGTGGGCACCACCAACGAACGATAAGGGGGAGCATGAAAACCACACTGAAAATTATATTAATCGCGTATCAGAAATGACGGGGATTGATATAAATACGCCACTTGATAGCAGCACATACCCCGCAGTAATTGCCGCAATGATTAGGATGGAAAATGGCGAAAACCCATACTCTGATGATTTGATTAAAGAGGGGTTTCAATGGGGGTTCTATGGCTAATTTCTTAGACCGCAATTGGTCAACAATCCTGTTATTGCTGGGTGGTTATTATGCGTATTCACAAATGGTTATCCGTGGGCGTGAAGCTATTTCACCAATTACGAAACCTGTAAGTCTTGCGCTTGCTGAAATCCAATTCGCTATTAATGGCAGTGATTACATAACGCGCTCATGGGCGGGTTTTTACCTTAACCCTGATAAGTTGGATTACACCTTTAAAGTAAAGGATATGCAGTGGCTTAAGGCTATCACCATGTTGCATGATGATAATGAAGCCCTGTTAAATAGAATCTTTGATTCCAACTTGCGCGTTAAGCATGAGTATCAAGTATTGGTGGGTTATGAAGTTAACGCCGATGCAATCGCTACGGTAGATAAGGAATAAAAATGGACGCAAATACAATCATTGTAATAGGTGTTCAGGTTGGCGGTTTTATTGCCACTGTAGCGACACTTAAGAACGATATTAATTGGCTTAAAGTAATCATCAAAGCCCAAGACGAACGCATTAAAGTACTGGAGAAAAAACTATGTTAGCAACGGTTGGTAAATACCTAGCAGTTAAATTATTAACAGAAGCATTCCTTAAGCGCGTATGTTTAGCAACGGCTAAGCACTTAGCAGAAAAAACAGATAACACGCTTGATAATGAAATTGTTGATGCATTATCAGAAGCGCTAAAGTAAAGTGTTCAACTCCTAAAGGGTCTGATGACCAAAAAAATAGCCCGCCATTGCAGCGGGCTTTTTATTAAGCGGTTTTCTTGTCACCGTATTTTAAAACGACATCCTTGATTGCCAGTTGGTCGCCCATCTTTATGAGGTCTGAGCCAATCGCTTTAAGCGTTTCACTGGCTTCAACCAGGTCATGTAAATAGGCTATTTGCTGCTTAAGTGATTCGGTTTCTGATTCGCTAAACCTTACAGCGCGTTGCATAAAATCAATTTTATTAATAACGCTTGGGTCGTAGCGTTTGCCGCGCGGTGTCCATAGATAGCCGTCACGACAAATATAAAAACCATCCCATAATTTATGAAACGTAAAACCCCCGTTTATACGTGATTCCAGCATAGCGACTGCGCGCGGGCATGGGTTATTTGTTGAAATCCAGCGCTCTAATGTGCGCTCAGATTTTAGCAATAAAAAAGCCATAGTCGCCTTGCGGTCTAATTTGCCGAAATTCATAAATCCAGCTCTAAAAAGCAGTTGTTTAAAATCAGTCATTTCCCTAAATTTCCTTTGACGTTGTTATGTTACGGCGTCTGCGCGGAAGAAAGTTTGATGATTTTTTTAGATTAAACTCCGATGGTTTAATTGATTTAATTGATTGAACGATAATGGTGTAAAACGTATGAAAACGGGGTGTAGAATACATTTTTATTGCGAAAAGGGAAATGCCGACAAAATGTCGGATATAGCCTGATTTAACATAACGTAATTTATGGGTTATCTACGATACCGCAAATGCGGGGTCACTACTTGACCAGTAAGACTTGCAGCTGCAAGGATTCCCGCAATACACGCAGCGCTAATCTTTTTTACAATATCAGACCAAATCTTACCTTCTTCCTTCGATTTTGATTTTTCGATGGCAAGTTTTAGTAAAGCTTCTTTTTGATCCATACCTACAGCATTAGCCATTTCAATACACTGATTGGCGGTTAAGTGCCTAGTACCTTTCTTGATTTTACTCATATTACCAGAGTTAAATTCTTCAAAATCAGAAATAACTTGTTTGTCCTGAGTATAACCTTTGGTTTCTTTATACTTTTCAATTAGTTCGTAGCTAAAGTTCATAAGCTTCTCCTTTAATACTCATTATAACTGTCAAACTTGATATTTAAAAAAGTTGACAAGAGTCAATCGTGACCGCTAGACTCCTCAAAAAACAGTCACACGTGACCGTTTGTCATTTTAACAAGGAATACGGATATGAGTTTCACTAAATTACATGAGTTAAACAAATCTCTATCTCAATATTTACTCGATACATTCTCAGTCGATATTCCTGACCCAGTAACAATGATGATTTTTTTCATCCTGTACTTGCTCGTAATTTTCAGCGCTCTGGCAGCTATTAACGCATCACTTAAAGATTCTTATTCAGATGATTTAGGGAAATAGAAAATGACCGCACTATCATCTAACCAATACGCAAAAGTTTTCCCGTTAAATGCAGCAATGAATTTAACGGCCAATTTGCACCCAGCAAACACAGCAAAAGACGTTTTCGAGAACTTATCGAAGCCAATGAAAGAACGTTTTTTCGACTATCAAACGTGGCGAAATCGTATATTTGAACGTCATTCTAACCTTGCTCACATGCTTAGTACGGGTTACTTTTTAGCTGAAAAATTCGGCAATTTAGCCGATGCAAACGCCCGTTTAAAGCGTGCAGATGAAGCGTTAAAACTGGGTAATGTGAAGTTCGGACACATCAATTTATCAGTTTCTGATGATGAGCTTTGCGATATTGCAGAGCAAAAAGCTCGCTATTGCGAGCTTAAAATCGCTAAAAAAGGTCATAACTTGCATGTATTTGCACAATTAAAAGAATTGGCAAATTCATTTAATATCGATGCACCGGTTCTCGTTTCACCTTACTGTTCAGCTCTTTCAGCAACATCATTAGTCGGTGCGCTTAACCGTTTTGCAGACCCTATTTGGTGGCGTAGAAAATTACGCAAAATCCAAGCTGTAACCATCGAACAATTAGCCCGTGATTTAAGACTCGTTCATAAAAAAGCGAGTGCGTATGTCTCACAACCAACCATCCAGAACCGCCGTGATAGAAAACGTAAATCAGAACAAATCATGTCTGATTTATTTGTTGTTCCTAATGAATCAAATCCATTTGAAGAATTTGAAACATTACAATCAATCATCGAACGTTCGCATACATCGGGTAAACAACAAGCAGCCGAACTCATGGTTCGTATTCGTGGTTTTGAAGAACTAGCCGACATGCATGGCCATCGTGGTGAATTTTATACTTTATCAGCGCCGAGTCGTTTTCATTCAGTACACCATACAGGCATACCCAACAAAAAATATAACGGTTCAACCCCTCAAGATGCACAAGAATACTTTAACGATATTTGGAAACGTGCCCGTGCCCTATTCGCTAAGCAAGATTTAAGACCATACGGTTTTAGAGTTGTAGAGCCACATCATGACGGTTGCCCACACTGGCACATGCTTTTATTCATGGAAAAAGGTGAAGCAAAACAAGTTCGCAGCATATTACGTAAGCTTTGCACTCAAGATACACCCGACGAATTTAAAACAACATCAACCCGCTTTAAAGCAATAGCCATAAACAAAAACAAAGGCTCTGCGGCTGGTTACATTGCTAAATACATTACCAAAGCTGTTACTGGTGATTGCATTGATAAAGTCACTTGCTCTCAAGCAGGTGAAATGAACGTACTCCCCGCTGATGCCGCCGAACGTGCATCAACATGGGCAAGCACTTTTAACATTAGACGCTTTCAACAAATCGGTGGTCCATCTGTCAGTTTATGGCGTGAACTTAGACGACTAGGCCAAGGCGAACAAGGCAAATGCGAGGTTGCAAACGCAATGAAAACCACACTAGATACCGTATCAAAATATGCCTTAGAAAAGGTTCGTCAAGCCGCTGATTCATCTGACTGGAAAGCGTTTTGTTTAGCAATGGGCGGCGTACAAGTTAAACGTAAAGACCAAACGCTAAGACTGCATTATCAGATACCCGATATTGTTGACCAAATTACAGGCGAGATTAGCCGAAGCGAAACCCAGTCGCCCTACTTTGCCACCAAATATGGAGACCAGCCAGCAAACCGTATTTTGGGTGTTGCATGGGATGCCGTTGTTGTTATCACTCGCCGTGGTACGTCACAGATTTTGACTGAAACTGACATTAAGGCTCAGCGCAAAATCATGATAGGCGTATCAGAGCAGATTCAAGGCTGGCATGACGATGGCCGTTTATTCGAGCCGACTAAAGAAGAAATGCAATTCTTAGAAGCATGTGTTTTAGAGGACTATCAAAACATGTGTTTGTTCATGGATTACGAAGCACTTGCAGGCAACATTATGAGCGATGAAATCGCGAGCTTGGACTTGTGTCATTAACTGTAACTTTTAATTTATCGACCACTCATTAAGGAAATTAGCTATGAATATTGAAGGCGCAATTACTGATTTAGCACCAATCAATCGTACAGACGATAAAGGTGTGCCACTCCCAACAACCGCAGAGTTTAAGCTACACACGAAAAACCCTGCACAAATCCTGTCTGTAAAAGTCTCTGCTGACCAATATGCAGACGGCACATACAAGCAATTAGAACAAATGCAATCAGACCCGAATGGCTGGGGCTTAAAACCTGTTTTACTCAATATCGAGTATTACGAAGGTGCAAACGTTGCCCGCCAGATGGACTGGAAAGGTTTCCGCTTACACAGTCTACCAGCTGAAACAAAACAGGTTAAAAACTAACTATGGGCGAGAACAAATACATTGCTATTTGTCCCGTTGCGCCTGTAGAGAAACAGTGTCCGGTGGAATTGGAGGTGGTTGCAATGCCCCTTCCCGTTCCGCTTGATTGGGACACCTTCAAAACTGAAGTTGCTCCTTCAATCATCGTCGTTCTTCTTACCGCTTATGGTTGGAAGAAATTAAACAAAATGGTTTGGAATAGATAAGGAACTTAACCATGAAAACAAACATTCTTAAAAACAAGCTTACTAAAGCGGGAATTCTTACTGCACTTGCTGCGGCCTCTGGCTCTGCTTTTGCGGAAGCTGCACCAGAAGTATCGGCTGCAACTTCGAGTTTTCAAACATTCTTCACTGATAACGCGAATTTAATCGGTGGCGTTTTTCTAGCTGCTGCTTTTGTGGCTGTTGGCTGGAAATGGCTTAAAGGCACAACCTTTAGCTAATGTTTATCACATTAGACACAGTGCTAATTGTCTCCGGACTTTTAGCACTTTATATCCTTTTCGATGATTAAAAACTAAGGCGCAATTATGCGAATACTAATATTTATATTGGCGCTAATGAGCGCCTTTTTTGTTTCTAATGTTTACTCAATTGAGTCAACTAAATTAGATATGGAAAATTTGAAACACCCTAAATTTGAATACATAGGTAACTGTAATTATTACGGTATTTTTAATAAAACTAACATTCCTTTAGGTGCTTGCGTCAAACTTATCGATGACCATTATAAATCAAGGAATGGCGATAATGCAGGCGATGCTTTTTCCTCTCTTATTGGTCAGAGCTCAACAGGGCCAATCTACAATATTTATTCGAGCTTTAAAACTTGCGCTACGTGTAATTATGTCAAAGTGGAATTGGGGAACTGGACACAAATAGAAGGTGAGCCATCTTGCCCGCCTGAATCTTTCCCAATGTTTAAATATGAAGTCTTTGAAGCAGATGGCACATTAAAATGCGCTCGTGAAAAATTACCTGATGATTGCCCAGCTGGATACCACTCCTTAGCAGCTTCGAAAGCCATTTCTGGTGGTGAAGAATGTATGCCAAAAGCTTGTCCAGCAGCTGGTTCAGGAGAAAACCTTTCATCTTCACCTATGACTGGTGGTATTCCATTTTCTGGCGGTGGCATGTATTGCAATGATGGTTGCGCATACACTGTTGAATCGAGTCAAATCACATCAAAGAGTTATGCAGTTGGAACTAGTCAAGGTGCAGCATGTGGCACCAAACCTTACGATAATTTCAAAATGGCTGATGATGGTGAGGATTTAAAGTGCAATGTGACCACCAATGCAGATGGTGTTTCCCTTATGGCCTGTCCTGAGTCAACAGCTACGACTCCTGAGGTTGACCCTCATAATAATGATGATGCAAAAGTTGGGGAGGATAAAAAACCTGACTTGCCTAAGGAGTCTTGTGACCCTGCGGATGCTAGCTGTCAGATGAAAAATGTTGAAGCTGAAATCACCAACTCAACAAATGACCAGATTGAAAATGATAATGTATTACACAACAAAAAAATTGATGCCGATGTTGAAAACACAAAAGCTGTAATCAATTCCATGGATTCAATAGGCACGATCCTTTTCATGGCCGATAAGAAATCCGATATTAATGCTGCGCAAACTGTTGGTAAATTGCAGGGGGTTATTGATGCAATTAATGGTTTAGAGGGGAATGGTACAGGAACTGGCGGCGGTGGTAATGGCTCTGGTGAAGGCAACATTGGCGGCGAAGACTGTGAGGGAACAATCGAAGAATGTGCAGGCATTGGTAATGGTGACGGTGTAGAACTCAGTCATGAAACCCGAAATTTAGACCAGTACGCACAAAAGTATAACAACTGGCTACCTAATGCCGAGTTACCTCCAGAAAAATGTATCACACTCACTAACGGCAAATCTCTTTGTTTTAGCTTTCAATATTTTATCGTTTTCTTTCAGGCTATATCTGGGTTAATCGTTCTTAGCTCTTTGATTCATAGCGCTTCAATAATTGCGAGGTCAGTATAATGCCATTTCTAATTCAAGCTTTTTTCACTGCACTAGCTACCCTACTTCCAAGCCTTGTAGCTAAGGTTCTTGTTGGTCTCGGTTTTGGTTATGTCACTTATGAACTCGGTTCATTCGGTATTGATTACATCTTTAATTTGATTGTAGCTAATGCGGCAACGCTACCAATCGAAGTTATTGCTGTTTTCAATTACGCAAAATTAGACCAAGCAATTGGGTTTATGCTTGGCGCTTATGCTGCGGCACTCACAATTCGGGGCTTAACGTCTGGCGGCTCAGTTACAAAAATGAAATTGGGAGCACCTAACTCATGATTTATTTACGAACGGGTGTCCCAGGTGCAGGCAAAACACTAAATACGTTGAAAGAAATTTGCCAAGACCCAGCCGTGACACAAAAAGAAAAGTTCTATAACAACATTAAGTGTTTCTTACTCGACTTAGATTTTTTAAATAGTTTTGCGGGTTGGTTCTATGGTTCGTTCTATCCAACAGTCCAACAAACTAAAAAAGGATCTCGTTATTCTAAGATAATAAAGAAAGCGCATGAACAAGGCAGGTTAGTCGAGCTAACTGACGTTCCTTGGTTAGCACCTTCGTTTAAGTTATACGATGAACAAGCCGCTATTACGCTGTTTGTTAATTGGTGTCGCCGTTGTTATCCAAAACAAAACTTATCCGGTTTAAATACCTATATTGCTGAGGCCGAACAGCCAACCATTGAATCCATTAAGCTGCTTAACTATCACTGGACAAAAGTAGATGACCCAACGCAATGGTTCGATTTACCCAATGGCTCTATTAGTGTATTCGATGAGTGTCAGGATTACTTTTCACCAATGGCCAATAGCGCTAAACGGCCAGTCCATTACACAAGGTTT
>Ga0209644_1000157_pt1 | contig 18982 bp, 17 predicted proteins | sample ETNvirome_2_1000_FD_184069 | JGI IMG/M metagenome (GOLD analysis project Ga0209644, IMG submission 184069) | Marine viral communities from the Pacific Ocean - ETNP_2_1000 (SPAdes) (version 2) | ecosystem: Environmental > Aquatic > Marine > Oceanic | place: Pacific Ocean | collected 2013-06-22 | reverse complement strand
TAGCCCAATGCCCAACCAAAGCCGGAAATTTTACCCAGCGCATCCGGCGGCCCTAACTCTGGCAGAAAAGCGGCAATAAATGACTCTCCCATGGAGTAGGCGTAGTTTGAGAGTACGATTAACAGAAAGCCTAACACCACGTAGCCGGGCTCAACGAAGTAGAGCATGGCCGTGGTTGCCACCGTCGCCATGTAGCTAAACAGAAGAAAGCGCTTTTTTTCAGCACGGTAATCCATGATGGCACCACATAATGGCGCACTGACCACGACCATTAAATAGCTGATCGCTAAAGCTAAGCTCCATAAAAAGTTCGCTAAGCGGTAGCCATCGTTCCGCTCACCGACAATCACCGTGGTAAATAGCTCACCAAATACCACGGTAATAATGAGGAGCGTGTAGGCTTGATTGGCAAAATCAAACATTGCCCAGCCGAAAATTTCGCGCCGCGTAGCGTAGGGGGACGAGGCAGGCGTAGCAGTTGCAGACGGCATATCAGCACTCGCTTAAAAAGAGTTCTAAGACTATCAGTTAGCCGCATCGCACGGCTATAGACAGCGTTAACAGAATAGAGGTGACAGAAATACAAAGTTACTCCAACTTTGCTAGGTAAAATTAGCAGATAAGGCTTTGCGTACAAAACCTAACTTCCGGATACTTCCCTGGGCACGTTCCTACACCGAAGCAAGGCTACGTGACTATCACTGCGTCTACTCCACTACCCGTACGGCTGAAAGAGAACGGCAGTTTCACTGGGTAGGGCCACTTGTAATTAACGAATGGTCTGCTTTTGGCCTCGCCGAACGGCAGCTTGAGCTGACGCAGCTTAGCGAGTTACACGAATGGAAAGTCGGTAGTTTCCGCGAGGATGCCGTGGGAGATTACGTTGCGAGCAAAGGCATTAACGTGTTGCGAGCGCCCACTGAGCGGGAAAACATGGCACGTTTATCCGCAGGCTTGCTTGATGTGATTGTGACGGGGAGGGCCACAGGGGAGTATCTTGCCAAGGAGCTGGAGCTCGCCATTGAGTACTTATTCACCTTTTATTACGCACCGCTTTATCTGTGTACTGCCTGGCAAAGATGCCAATGAGGCGATGAATATTGCCAACTGTCTGCGCCAAGCCATTCTGTCACTGGCTATTCCACATGCCTACTCCAGCACTCATTCGCACCTAACGGCTAGCATGGGCATTGCCACCACAACACCTGAGCAGCCGCTTAGCCCTGATGACCTGCTCAACAAAGCAGATCAACAGCTCTACCATGCCAAACGACGCGGCAGGAACCGCATTGAGATACACGAACGCCCGGCGTAGTCGGGCGTTCGTGTGGGCATCCACCGGCTCTACGTCACAGCGTCACAGCAACCAGTGGGCAATGACCGCTGACAAGCCAACCACCATCGCAGTGACTACCGCAACGGTGACCACCCGATCTAACCAACGGTCGAAGGCAGCCCCTTTTGGCTGCCTTCGCGTTGCCCCGTGACGTCCCTGTCGAGCCATTAGCACGCAGTTTCCATAGGTGCTTCCTCTATCGAAGCCGTTGTTTAGCTATTAATACGCCGATTGACCACGTTGGGCGCACGGCGCAGACGCTCCTCTTCCCCTAACTGCTCCGCCTCAAAGGCATCAGCACCCACGGGGGTCTCACCGTGGCGACGGTAGAGCTGGGTCAGCATCGCTTTACGATCCGCACGCAGCTCGCGTACCAGCACAATTACCATCATATACAGAATAAAGGTAAACGGCAGCGCTGACAGCACGGCCGCTGACTGCAGGCCAGAAAGGCCACCCGCCACGATAAGCGTAAGGCAAATCGCCGCGATCAGCACGCCCCATACCACGCGTTTATAGAGTGGTGGATTGATAGAACCATTATCCGTCATCTGCGCCACAATATACGAAGCGGAGTCTGCTGAGGTCACCAGGAAAATAAAAATTAGCAGCATGGCCAACACGGAGAGCACGCCCGAGAACGGCATCAAATCAAACATCTCAAACAGGGCGACGGTGATGTTTGCTTCGGTGGCCGCAGCCAGGCCTACATCGGTGCCGTTCAGCTCCAGGTTAAGCGCTGCACCACCAAATACGCCGATCCACAAGCACGCCAAAAGCGGCGGCACAAAGAGCACCCCAAATACGTACTCTTTAATAGTGCGCCCGCGAGACACACGTGCCACAAAGGTGCCCACAAAGGGCGACCAGGCAATCACCCAAGCCCAGTAGAAGATGGTCCAGCTACTAGCCCACTGGTTGTCGCTATAGGGTGAAATGCGCAGGCTCATGCCAATAAAATTCTGCAGATAGTCGCCAATGCCTAGCGTAATCGTTTCCAAAATAGCAATGGTCGGGCCGGTGAACAGCACGTAGAGCATCAAACCGATACACAGCGCCATATTTAAGTTAGACAGGCGCTTAATGCCTTTATCCAAACCAGACCAAGTAGATGCCATGTAGGCGCAGAACATCACAAATAGAATGACAAATTGCCAAAACCCATTCTCCGGCAAGCCAAATACCGCGTTAAGACCGCCATTCATTTGTAATACGCCAAGCCCTAGTGATGTCGCCACCCCCATCACGGTAGCCACCACCGCAAAAACATCTAACCAGGAAGCGTAGGGGCGCACATGGGGGTGCTTGGCCGTGACCGACGAGAGCACTGAAGACACCAAACCCGCCTGCCCCTTACGGAACTGAAAGTAAGCAATAATCAAACCCACCACGGAGAATGCCGCCCACTGGTGAATTCCCCAATTAAAATAGCTGTACTGGATGGCGTAGCGTGCAGCCGCTTCGCTCTCTGCCGGGACATCGCCGTAAGGCGGGTTAATGTAGTGCGTCATGGGCTCTGCCATGCCGTAAAACACCAGCCCTACCCCAAAGCCTGCGGCCAATAGCATGCTGATCCATGAGAAAAAGCTGTAGCTGGGCGTACTGTCCTGGGGTCCCAGACGTACTTTGCCGTATTTACTGAGCGCCAGGCCAATCAGGAACACCACAAAGCCAAATACAGAGAAGAGATAGAACCAGCCAAATAGCTCGGTAATCGATGTGAGGGCGGCCTCAGCAGCATTACCAAACGCGACAGGAAACGCGGCCCCCACAATCACTAAGCCGAAAATAATCACTGCCGATGCGATAAACACCGACTTCCCTCCATGATTTGTCATAGCACCACCCTGGTTAATGAAAATACTGGTTAATAAATGCGTGGATTTATAAAAACACGGCTCTTCATTTTAGTGCGCTCAATTAAATCCTAACATCCGAGGCTAGCAATCGCATGTTAAGGGCTTAATACAGCAAAATTAGCACCAACTGATATATTAGTTTCAACTCTCAAAAAGAAGCAGTGAACTTGCTCGCTCCGCTATGTTCCAATAGTGGCAAACGAACGATGGAGGCTTTCATGCCACAGATGAATCGCGACCAACGCAATGCCGCTTGGCAAGCTGCTAACCAGTGGCGCGCCCGTGCTGCACAAACGCAGCCAAATGGGCTAATGGGCAGCTTGAAACTGCTGTTGACGTGGCTAGCGTTTGGCGCACTGATGATTGTTGGCGTTGTGCTGGGGCTATTTTTCCTGCTGATTGGCTGGGCGATGATGCCGTTTGTGCGCCATAAGATGAAAAAGCGTATGGAGCAGATGCGTGCCGATCACGCTCAAGACATTGGCGGCGGCTACGCTGGCGAGCAGCCTTCCAGGCAGCACGATGCTCTGGAAGGTAGCTACGAAGTAAAAGACGAGCCTCGCCGTTAGGGCGGCGGCTGGATCCAGGCGAAGGCCGCCGCCAGCGTTAGCGGCATGACGATCAAACTTCCCAAGTTACCGATCAACACCAACGACGCCACCTTATGAGGGGCGAGCTTGTACTGCTCTGCGACCAAGTAATTCAATACCGCTGGCGGCAACGCGGCAAATACTAACAAGGTGGCTGTTTGCAACGGATTCAGCGGCAGCAGCCACATGAGCGGCAGCGCAATCACCAGCCCAGAGAGCGGGCAAAGCACCGCCCCCAGCAGCCCTGTTCGCCAGTCGCTAAAGTCAATTTCCAGCAGGCGCACGCCCAGCGCAAATAGCATTAGCGGAATGCACACACCACCCAGCATATGCATGGCTTCCAGCAGCCAGCCGGGTAACGCTACCCCCCCCACATTAACCAATAGCCCCGCAACGCTTGCAGCCACAATCGGCATACGTAGCATCCGCCACAGCGAAGTACGCGGGTCTAGCATGTAAAGTCCCACCGAAAAGTGCAGCAGCATCTCCACGATAAACACCACCACCGCCGCTGGCAGCGCTTCCGGCCCAAAAGCCAGCACCAGCAGCGGCACCCCCATATTGCCGGAGTTATTGAACATCATTGGCGGCAGAAAGACCTTACTGTCCAACCCAAGCCACTTCACCACCGGCCACAGCACTAACCCTGACCCCAACACCACCAGCGCAGCAGCGCTGGCGAGCCAGGCGTACTCCGCCAGGGGCGCTTGGCGGTCGGCTAGCACGGCAAACACCAGCAGTGGAACAAACAGCTCCATATTGAGGGTGTTTAAACTGCGAATATCGGGAGTGCGGAATCGTCCGTAGGCGGCACCGCTACCGGCAATCAAAAACACCGGCAGCAGCGTGGCTAAAATTTGACCGATCATTGACCAGCCACCTCGCTGCTAGGCCGCACAGGAAAAGGAGTGCGCATTGTGTCGTCCTTGTTTTTATTGGAACTGCTGTTATGGGAACTGCTGTGATTAAAACGATTGATATGGGAGCAGCCGTTTTAGGCCAGTCGTTATCAGGCTAGCTTTTTACTGATGCTACTGAAAAACGCCCTGCCCGCCAATCAAGGTTCCAGAAAACGCTGCCACAGTGCGGTCACTATCTGACGGTGCTCCGCAAACTCTTTAACCTGCCCTAACGCCTTTTCACCGGTCAACGACGCGCGGTGAGTACGACTGCGGTAGGCCAGGTAAGCCTCGCGTAGCTGCTCAGCCTCCACTTGGGTGATGTGCCCGCTCTCGGCCAGAGTTTCCAAAATGCGAATATTATCGCTATAGGTGATCAGCGCGGGCGTTTGATGGGAGAGCGCGAGCACGGCGTACTGGCAGAGAAACTCGATATCCACCATGCCGCCTGCATCGTGCTTCAAGCTAAACGTGGCATCTGTGCTGGCATTTTCGCCATCGCCCCGCTCAGATTTGGCGCCCTCGCCTTTCGTGCCCAAGTGATCACGCATTTTATGGCGCATGCTCACCACATCATCACGCAGCGCCTGCGGGTCGCGCTCGCGGCGTAAAATCGAACCACGCAGCTCGTCAAACTTATCGGCCAGCGCCTCACTGCCCGCCACCACTCTGGCCCGCACCAGCGCCTGATGCTCCCAGGTCCAGGCATTTTGATGCTGATACTCGGCAAACGCGTCCAGCGACGTGACGAGCAGCCCCGCATTCCCTGATGGACGAAGGCGCATGTCCACTTCATAAAGACTGCCCGCCGGGGTTACCGCAGTCAGCAGATGAATGATGCGCTGGCCCAGGCGAGTGAAAAACACCGGCGTATCCAAAGGCCGAGGGCCGTCGGTACTGCCTTTACCGTCGTTATCGTGCAGGAACACCAGATCCAGGTCAGAGCCGTAGCCCAGCTCAATGCCGCCCAGCTTGCCATAACCAATAATCAAAAAGGCAGGTTCGCGGTTGTTACACCCCGCAGGCGCACCGTGCTTGCGGGTGACATGCTTCCACGCCATCGCCAGCACCGCGTCTAAAATAACTTCTGCGATATAGGTTAAGTAATCGCTTACTTTCATCAGATGACGCGTACCCGCCACATCCGAGGCGGCCACGTGCAGCATCTGCGCATGCTTGAACACCCGCAGTGCTTCTAGCTGCGCTTCTTCATCGTCCTCGGGTAAACGGTTGAGCGTTTGACGCAATTCGTCGGCAAGCCGCGATTTATCGGCGGGCGTGTAGAGCGTATCGGGGGTTAACAACTCATCCAGTAGGATGGGGTAGCGTGCCAACTGTTCAGCAATCCAAGGGCTCGCCGAACATAGCCGCATCAAATGCTCAAGGGTCTGCGGATTTTCGCGCAGCAGCGCCAGATAGGCGGTGCGTCGTAGCACCGCCTCGATCAACGGCTGCACCCGAGCCAGGGCCGTGTCCGGCATATCGCTCTGCGCCACGGCAGCCAGTAGCAGCGGCATCAGTGCATCCAAGCGCTCAAAACCAATACGCTGCATGCTCTGCACGGCGCGCGAGTGATAAAGGCTTTTTAATCGTTTGAGTGCTTTTTCCGATTCGTTAAAGCCCGCTTCGCTGAGAAGGGCCTGAGCCTCATCCTCTTCAAGTTCACCGCGCCACAATAGCCGCCACTGGGAGAGGCTGGCGTCGCTTTGCTCTTCATCGGCCTCTTCTTCAGGGTCGGCGATCACCGCGTCGAAGTGCTGGCGCACCCGCTCGCGGACCTCATCTAGCTGGGCGATAAGCCCGGGCCAATCCTCGTGCCCCATGGCGAAAGCGACGCGCTCGCGGTCCTCATCATCGGTGGGCAGCATTTGGGTTTGGCGATCTTCCTGCGCTTGAAGGGCGTGCTCCACATCGCGCAGGAAGGCGTAATCCGGCAGTAGCTCGTCCACCACGGCTTGAGGCAGCAGCCCAAGCTCGGGCAAGCGCTTGAGCGCTGTTTGCAGCGAGGTGACCTGCAGTTCAGTATCACGCCCGCCGCGAATCAGCTGAAACGCCTGCACCACGAACTCCACCTCGCGGATGCCCCCCGGCCCCAGCTTGATGTTGCTCTGCATGCCTTTGCGTTTCACTTCGCGATTGATCATTGCCTTCAGCTCGCGCAGCGACTCAATGGCCCCAAAATCCAGATAGCGGCGATACACAAACGGCCGTAGGCTTGCCAGCAGCTCTTGGCCCGCGTCGATATCCCCCGCCACAGGCCGCGCCTTCAGCATGGCGTAGCGCTCCCACTCACGGCCTTGGTCTTGATAGTAGCTGGAGAGCATCGAAAAGCTGCCTACCAGCGGGCCGCCATCGCCCAGCGGGCGCAAGCGCATATCTACACGGAACACAAAACCATCCGCCGTCATGGCATCCAGGGCGGCGATCAGGCGCTGGCCAAGCTTGGTAAAGTACTCTTGATGCTCTAGCGGTTTTCGGCCGCCTTCGGTCTCGCCCTTTTCAGGGAAGGCAAAAATCAGATCGATATCCGACGATAGGTTGAGCTCCCCCGCGCCCAACTTACCCATTCCCAGTACCACCAGCCGCTGAGGCTCACCATCACTGCGAGCGGCAGGTGTCCCCCAGCGGGATGCATAAAAACGCTCCAGCCAGCCAAGCGCCGCTTCGGTGCATACTTCCGCCAGCCAAGAGACCGATCGGGCGGTATCCCACATGGTGGCACCGTCGAGGCGATTTAGATCGCGCCAAACAATGCCCAGCATGCGCGCTCGACGAAAACGGCGCAGCGCCCGGTGCAGGGCATCTTCGTCCTCGGCGCTCTCCAGAGCATCATCCAACCACTGAGTCAGCGCTTCTTTGCTGGGCGCGCTATCCAACTCCCCTGCCGCATCCAGCTCGGCCAGCCAGTGGGGAAAGCGCGCCAACGTATCAAGGGCGAAGGTGGAGATAGTGACCACTCGAGCCAGCGCTTCCCGGCGGGCAGGAGCGAGCGCCTCCCAACTACTGGAGGGCAGCGGCTGCTTGGTCATTGAGGCGATATTATCCGCCTGGCTTAGGGCCTCGCTGAGGCGCTGTTGTGCCTGTTCGGCAGCAGGTGCAAGCGCTTTGGGAAGCGTTGTCGTGGGGAATAACGCATCATTGGTCTGCATAAGCACCTCTTTGCCAAGCGATTGTTATGATTCTCAACGCCATTCTAGGCCAACTAGCCCATCCATTTTTCCCAGCCTAACAGCCCCCAGGTCAGCCCCGCCATCATCAGCGACAGCATCACCGCGGCCGAGCCGATGTCCTTGGCACGCCCTGACAGCTCATGGTGTTCGGTGCCGATACGGTCGACCACGTTTTCGATGGCGCTGTTGAGCAGCTCGACAATCAGCACGAGAAACAGACTGCCGACCAGCAGCAGCCAACTGATCGGGCCTTCGCCAATCCACCAGGCAAATGGCAGCAGCACGGCAGTAATCGCCAACTCCTGACGAAAGGCAGCCTCATTACGAAACGCCGCCTTCAGGCCTTTCCAAGAGTAGCGCGTGGAGTGCAATAAATGGGTTAATCCTGTGTGACGTGGCTTCATGCCCGTTGCCTCACCTAAGCGTTTAATTAATTAGCTAAAATCATTGCATCTAAATCTAACGACAGTGGGTCAAGCACCTCGGGCCAGCTGAGGTAGGGGGTACTGCCGCTACCGTTCACTAACACACTAAACACCCCCCAGCGCCCTTGGGCCGTGCGGAAATAGCCCGCCGCGGCACGTACGGCAAACGGCTGGTTGAGCGTGCCGGTTTTCAGCATGACGTTATTTTGAAAGGTAGGTGAGCCACGACGGATAAAGCGCATCACGCCATTGGCGGGCGACTGGAAAGAGGCCACAAAGCTTGGGAACAGCGCGCTTTGGCGGAACATGTCCTCCAGCATGACGTTGACACCGTGCGCCGAGGTGCGGTTATCGGTGGTTAAACCGCTGCCGCTGTGCAGTGTGACCGGGCCGTGCCCAGGCAAGCTCTGCACATAGGTTTCAATGGCCTGCCCTGCCTGACGCAGCTGCGCTTGGGGTGTTTCTACCAAGTTCAGCGCCAGCACGTCGGCCATATAGTTATTGGAGTAGTTCATGGTGCGCAGTATCAGCTCCTGGAGCGGCTGGCTATCCACTGCGGCAAGGCGCTGGGCGCTGCTTGGCGGCTGGGTTGAGCTTACCCGCCACGGGTCACGCACGCTAACGCCCGCCTGATTGAGCATGCTTAACAGTACCTGGGCGGTTTTTTCAGCCGCATCTCCGGCACCACGGTAAACATCCCGCGCGGCTGCATTAGTAGAAATTTGCCCCGTCAAACGCATCACATCGCCACGCTCATCGGTGATGCGCTCGGCGCTAATCTCCGTGCCACTGTTCGCCGGGCGTGTGACCACCTGATTATCAATGGCCACCAGCGGCGCCTGGCTATCACATAGCCCTACCCGCGCAGGCTCGCCGGGGGTTGCCGCAGGCGCCACGTTGACACACCACGTACCAAAATTGACGCCTGCCGAGGTTAGCGGCGCACTATAGGCGTTGGTGACTCGGGTACGCGCGTTGCAGCGATCAGTGGTGATGCACTCCACTGGGCCAAAGCGCCACTGACTGACCACCAGCGCACCGTCGACGTGCGTTACCCCGGCAAGCTGCAGGCGCTGGACGAGCCGCCACAGGTCTTCGGTCGTCAAACCTGGGTCACCGCCGCCTTCAAAGACCAAATCACCGCGTAGCACGCCGTTATCCACTTGGCCGGTACTCACTAACTGGCTAGTGAAGCGATGCTGGGGGCCGAAACGATTAAGCAGCGCGGCCGACATATAGGCTTTTGTCACCGAGGCGGGTGAGAGCTGACGCTCTGGATTTAGGCTACCCAGCAGTGGGTTACTACCGCTATCGGCATCTAACAGGCGCGCTTCAGCGCTGACCGAAAACCCTTTTGCTTCTAACTGACTCAGCCGGGTGAAGTCGGCCCAGAGCACCGAGCTGGCGCACAGCGCAGCGGTCGTTACCCCCGCGACGATACCGTTGCGCAGCCAGCGCGTGGAGAAGTTGCGAAAACACGTCACTTTGAGCTACCTCAATGCACATTCATTTTAGAGAAGACCTGCAGAGTGACCACCCCGGCCACAATCAGGCTGATGCCAAACACCGCAGGCAGGTCGGGCTTTTCACCAAAGACGACAATCCCGACCAGGGTGACCAAGACAATACCTAAGCCCGCCCAAATGGCGTAGGTAATCCCTACCGGCAGCGTACGTAGTACCAAGCTCAATAAATAGAACGCCACCCCGTAGCCTCCAACGACCAGCAGGCTCGGCAGTGGCCGAGTAAAACCCACAGAGGCTTTTAACGCACTGGTGGCAATCACCTCTGCCACAATCGCGAGAATCAAATAAACAAATGTCATGGGCGCTCCAGGTCGATGCACAAACGCCAAAGTGTTTGGCCACTTTGGTCATATTTGGCTTCAAACGGGGTGAGATAGTCACCATTAGGGTGCAACGGGGCAACGCTTGCCTTTTGGCCGGTGACGACCTCCACGGCCTGGGCAAACTCTTCCACATAGAGCTGCCAGTTCGAACGCAGCTCGAGCCGCCCGCGCAGGGCTAACAGTGTGGGGAAAACCGGATGGCCATGCCAGCGCATTTTCAAGTGTGCTGATTTAGGATAAGGGTTGGGATACAGCAGGTAGTGGCGCTCGGGCGTCCAGCCTGCTTCCAGGGCCAGTCGCCAGAAATCGACCAGATCGGCACGCACCAGCAGGGCGTTTTCCGGCAGCTCACCGTGCTCCCGGCCCAGACGATCCTCACTTCGGTCAACGCCAATCACGCTGTGGTGGGGGAACTGTATGGCTATCCGCCGGGTCGATAGTCCTACTCCGCAACCTGCGTCGAGAATCAACGGTGCAGAGTGCTGCTGGCGCCACGCATCGGCCTGCTCAAACGCTCGGCGCGTGTGGTCAGCAATGGGTTTGCGCAGCGGATGCGCTAACGCGCGCGCTACTCGGCGCGCCACATCGTGATGCGGACCTGGCTGATTGGAAATCACTGGCCGTGAGGTGTGCTGCATGCCATCCCCTGGGTTAAAAAAAGCGTGATTCTATCAGTCTCCCGCGCACTCGGCATGACGCCGTTGCACGCCCGGTGCTATGATCACGCCCGAGCCTTTTTGTAAGCTCACTATTAAGCTCAGATCGGTTAAGGTTTTCGACACGGTCTGACAATAACCGTTATTAAAAACCACCGCACCACGAGGAACCCGGCTTGTCACACTTACCGGTGATTGTCGGCATGGGCGGCATCAATCCCGCCGGCAGAACCTCGGGCCATCAGGCCTTCCGCCGCACCGTGCTTGATGCTCTTCCTGCTGACCAGCAGCGCCAAACCGTGGAAAGCTTGGCAGCGCTTATGCGCCTTGCCGAGCACTCCGACAACGGATGGCACGACAGCGCAGGGCAGCCCATTGACGCCCCTGCCCAGATGCTGCGCGATCAGGTGCTTAACCACACGCTGATTCGCCGCAATGAAGACCCGCGCTTTCTCGCCCCTGGCCTGCCGGCAAACCGACGAGCCGATTTGGCGCTGGCAGAGCCGCTGCGCGTGACACTGCGCCGCCGCCAGCTACCCGACCAGTTGCCCGATGGGTGGCAGGTGCGCGAAATCGATACCCGTGAAGTCGAGGTGACTATTCCTGCGGGCATCTTCGACGTGCTGCTACCGGACGCCCAAGAGCCTAAAGTGCGGGCTGCCGCGCAACTGCCGAGCGGCTTTGACCCAGCCAGCCTTTACCGCAGCGTGCACCATCCTCGCGGGCTCTCCATGGCGGTGTTTGGCGCCAGCGACTGCTTGGGCGCCAGCGGCCTCTCTTGGGAAACCCTGCGCCAGCAGCTCAACCCCGACCATATCGCTGTGTACGCGGGCAACTCGATTGGCCAGCTCGATGACCAGGGCTGGGGCGGCTTATTGAAAAGCTTGGTGACCGGCCAGCGCGCCACCTCCAAGCAGATGCCGCTGGGCTATGGACAGATGCCCGCTGACTTCCTCAATGCCTATGTACTCGGCAGCGTAGGCGGCACCGGCGCAGCGCTAGGCGCCTGCGCCAGCTTCCTCTACAACCTGCGCCTGGGCATTGACGATATCCGCGCAGGCCGTCGCCGGGTGGTGATGGTGGGCACCGCCGATGCGCCGATTACCCCGGAAATTATCGAAGGCTTCCGTGCCATGGGCGCGCTGGCCGATGACGCCAGCCTAAAAGCGCTGGATGCCCTGGAGCTGCTGACCGACGCTGATTATCAGCGCGCCTGCCGTCCGTTTGCCCGCAACTGCGGGTTCACCATGGCAGAAGCGAGCCAGTTCCTGCTGCTGATGGACGACAGCCTTGCCCTAGAGCTAGGGGCCGATATTCTCGGCGCGGTGCCCGATGTGTTTGTCAATGCCGACGGCTATAAGCGCTCTATCTCCGCGCCGGGCATCGGCAACTACATCACCCTGGGTAAAGCCGCCGCGCTGGTTAAAGACATACTGGGAGAAACCGCGCTGAAAGAGCGTACTTTCCTCCACGCTCACGGCACCAGCACGCCGAAAAACCGCACCACCGAATCCCACGTATTCGATGAAATCGCCCGCGCGAACGGCATCAAGCAGTGGCCGGTGGTGGCCATTAAAGCGTTCATCGGCCACTCCCAAGGGTCAGCGGCAGGTGATCAGCTGGCCAGCGCCCTGGGCAGCTTCGCCCACGGTTTGCTGCCGGGTATCCCCACGCTGGATGCGGTGGCCGATGACGTCTACGCCGAGCGGCTGCGCTTTTTCACGACTCCTCAAGCATTTACCGCCGATGCTGCCTTTATCAACGCCAAAGGCTTTGGCGGTAATAACGCCACCGGCGTGGTGCTCTCGCCAGAGGTGACCGAGCGTCTACTCACCAAGCGCCACGGCAGCGCCGCGATAGAAGCGTGGAAAGGTCGCCGCGAAGCGGTACGCGCTAACGCCGCTGCCTATCTCGCTGAGGCCGATCGCGGGCGCTACGCCCCCCGCTACCAGTTTGGCGAAGCGGTGCTGGAAGGCCCAGAGCTTGAGATTCACGCAGACCGTATCCACATTCCCGGCTATGACCACGCGGTTTCGCTGGTCGCCGATAATCCGTTTGGTTCACTGGATGAGGAGACGCCGTCATGAGCGCGCATCGCGAAAAGATCGCTGTCTATCCTGGCACGTTCGACCCGATCACCAACGGCCACTTCGACCTGATTGAGCGCGGCGCGCGGATGTTCGACAAAGTGGTGATTGCCGTGGCAGCCAGCCCCGGCAAACACCCAAGCCTGGATTTGGATACTCGAATTGCGCTGGCCCAGTCGGTGTGCGCATCGCTGCCGAATGTCAGCGTGATTGGCTTCTCGACGCTGCTCACTAGCATGATGCACGAACAGGGCGCGACGATTATTCTGCGCGGCCTGCGAGCGGTCTCCGATTTTGAGTACGAGCTGCAGCTGGCCAATATGAACCGCGCTCAAAATCCTGAGCTTGAGAGCGTGTTTCTTACCCCGGCAGTGGAAAACTCCTATATCTCCTCGACCATCGTGCGGGAAATCGCCAAGCTGGGCGGCGATATTTCCCCGCTGGTGCACCCGCAGGTCGCAGAGGCGCTGCGTAAGCACTACACTACCTAGCTATCGATATTGTTGAGTAAAACACTCGGGTATCTAAAACCCGAGTGACACGCCATTCGTGAGGTATGCCCATGGCCCTGATGATCACCGACGAATGCATTAACTGCGACGTCTGCGAACCGGAATGCCCCAACGACGCGATCTCTCCCGGTGAGGAGATTTACGTGATCAACCCCAACCTGTGCACCGAGTGCGTCGGCCACTTCGACGAGCCTCAGTGCCAGCAGGTGTGCCCGGTGGACTGTATTCCCCTCGACCCAGAGCGCCCCGAGACCCAAGAGCAGTTGATGGAGAAGTATCGCATCATTACTGCCGCTTAACTCGCCCACTTAAGATGTGCCTGAACGTTTGCGAGCGAAGGTCACTCTGAATGCGTATTTGGACCCTCGCTTGGCCCATCATTCTCTCCAATATCACCGTACCGCTACTCGGTTTGGTGGATACCGCCGTGGTCGGGCACTTACCCGACTCTCGCTACCTGGCCGGCGTGACCCTTGGCGCAACGCTATTTAGCTTTCTCTACTGGGGCTTTGGCTTTTTACGCATGGGCACCACCGGACTGGTCGCCCAGGCCATAGGGCGCGAGTCGCCTAGTGACGTGCGCAACTTGCTAGGCCAGTCGCTGATCATGGCAGGTGTCATCGGCACACTATTAATCGTGTTTGGCACACCGCTCATCTCGCTTGGCCTATGGCTACTAGATGGCAGCGTACAGGCCACGCCGCTGGCCCGCGAGTATGCCGAGATTCGCCTCTGGTCTGCCCCTGCCGTACTGGCCAACTACGCCATTTTGGGGTGGTTTTTAGGGCAGCAGAACTCCCGCGTCACGCTGATGATTCTGGTGCTGACCAATAGCGTCAATATCGTGCTCGACCTATGGTTTGTGGTGGGCCTGGGGATGACCAGTAACGGCGTAGCGCTGGCTAGCGTGCTCGCTGACTACAGCGCGCTGCTGTTCGGTGGCTACTTGGTGCTGCGCCAGCTGGGGCATCTTGAAGGCCACTTTCAACGCCAGCGCCTATTGGCACTGCAGGCCTATTCGGCGTTATTTAGTGTTAATGCGAACCTGTTTGTGCGAACGCTTGGACTACTATTTGCCATGGCGTTTTTTACAGCGCAAGGCGCCCGTCAGGGCGATACCGTGCTCGCCGCCAATGCCGTGCTGCTGCAATTTATTATGCTGACCAGCTACGCGCTGGATGGCTTTGCCCACGCGGCTGAGTCGCTAGTAGGGCGCGCTTACGGGCGTCGCGATTGGCGAGAGTTTGCCGCCACGGTGCGGGCCACGGCACAGTTCTCTTTCTGGACATCCGCTGCGGCGGCGCTGCTTTTTGCCCTGGGTGGTAATCAACTGATCGCAATGCTGACCGGATTGAGCGACGTGCGCGTCACCGCCGCCAGCTATTTGCCGTGGATGGTGGTCATGCCGCTGATTGCCGTCTGGAGCTACCTGCTTGACGGCGTGTTTATCGGCACCACGGCGGTACGCGAGATGCGCAACAGCATTTTTGCGGGCCTCGCAGTCTACCTGCCTAGCTGGTGGCTATGCCAGGGGCTGGGCAATCACGGCCTCTGGCTAGCCTTCACACTTTTTATGCTCACCCGCTCGGCCGTGCTCATTGGCTATTATCGGCACTACCGGCTGACCCGCTGGCGGCCGTCATCCGGCGTTTCTCACCTTTGATCAGCAGCGTTGAACGCCACAACGGGCAAGGCGAGCAAACTGCGCTAACGTAAGGTGATGTAACAATGTTAAGCACCCGACGCATTGGCCGTTGAGGGGTGAAAATTGTGCCGCACCGCCGTATATTAGCCGCGCACTTCCTAATAACGAATAAAGTGAGCACTCCATGCTAAAACTCATATCAAAACCAGCAGTTAAGCTGGTCGAGCGTTATTTACCAGACCCGTATATCTTCGTTCTATTGTTGACCCTGATTGCCGCTGTGGCCGCCATTGCCGTGGAGCGCCAAACACCCTTGGCCGTGCTGCGTATGTGGGGCGACGGTTTCTGGGGGCTACTCACCTTCTCGATGCAGATGCTGTTGGTGCTGGTCACCGGCTTTATGCTGGCAAGTTCGCCACCGGTAAAACGCATTCTGCAAAAAATTGCCGGTACTGCGAAGTCGCCCGGCGGCGCAATTATTCTCGTCACGCTGGTCTCTTTAGCCGCTAGCTGGATCAACTGGGGCTTTGGCCTGGTGGTCGGTGCTCTGTTCGCCAAAGAACTGGCCCGGCTGATCAAGGTCGATTACCGCCTGTTGGTGGCCAGCGCCTACTCGGGCTTCGTGGTGTGGCACGGCGGCTTGGCCGGTTCGGTGCCGCTGACGATTGCCACCGAAGGCCACTTCTCTGCCGATCAGATCGGTGTCATTGGCACGGGTTCGACCATTTTCGCCTTCTTCAACTTGGCCATTGTGGTGTGTCTCTTTATCGCCGTACCGCTGGTCAACCGTATGATGCTGCCCGATGAAAAAGACAGCGTGTACGTCGATCCCAAACTGCTAGACGACGAGCCAGAGCCCGTAGGCCGCATCACGCGACCTGCCGAAAAGCTCGAAAACAGCATGCCGCTGGCCCTGCTGGTAGGTGTACCTGGCCTGCTGTTCTTGCTGGACCACTTCCTGCTGCGCGGCGGCAGCCTGAACCTGAACGTGGTGAATTTCATGTTCCTGTTCCTGGCGATCGTGCTGCACCGCACACCGCGCAACCTGCTTACCAGCCTGAACGAAGCCATCAAGGGCGGCGCGGGCATCGTCATCCAGTTCCCCTTTTATGCGGGCATTATGGCGATCATGGTGCAGTCGGGCCTGGCCCAGAGCATGTCGGAGTGGCTGGTCTCGTTTGCAACCGCTAACTCGCTGCCGTTCTGGTCGTTCATCAGCGCCGGTATCGTGAACCTGTTTGTGCCTTCCGGTGGTGGCCAGTGGGCGGTACAGGCACCGGTCATGCTGCCTGCCGCAGAAGCGCTGGGTGCCGATATTGCCCGCGTGGCCATGGCGGTGGCCTGGGGCGATGCCTGGACTAACCTGCTGCAGCCGTTCTGGGCACTGCCAGTGCTGGCGATTGCCGGCTTGAAAGCTAAGGACATCATGGGCTTCTGCCTGATCCAGCTGTTGATTACCGGTATTATCATTTCCGTGGGCTTAGTGTGGTTCTAAGCAGCTAAGCACGATGTCAACACCCGCCCCTGTGGTATCGCCTGGGGGCGGGCATTTTTAATCGTAAGGTGACTTTTATGTCCGACGCCTCTGCTGTACCCAACGCCTCAGACCAGAGCCTTGAACACAGCGCCTTACCGGGCCAGCACGAGCTCTCCATGACGGTCTTGATGACGCCGGATATGGCGAACTTCAGCGGTAAAGTGCACGGCGGTGCTATTCTTAAGAAACTCGATGAAGTCGCCTACGCCTGCGCCAGCCGCTACTCCGGCCACTATGTGGTGACGCTCTCGGTGGATCAGGTGCTGTTCAAACAGCCGATCCATGTAGGCGAGCTGGTGACGTTTCTCGCCAGCGTGAATCACGTGGGGCGCTCCTCCATGGAAATTGGCATTAAGGTAGTGGCCGAGGATATTCGCCAGAAGCTGATTCGCCATACCAATAGCTGTTACCTCACCATGGTGGCCGTGGACGCCGACGGCAAACCTGCCCGGGTGCCGCCCCTGGCGCTGGAGACCCCGCTGCAGAAGCTGCGCTTCGAAAAAGCCGCGCTGCGCAAGAAGCTACGCAAACAGGCAGAGCGTGAAGAGGAGCTGACCCAGCAGCATCACCAGCAGCGCTAAGCGCTGCTCTACTTTCAACGACAAGGAGTCATCATGCCCATCAGGCAGCGCTATCCCCGCCTTCCCAAGGCCGTTGAGTATGCGCACATCGGCTGGGATCTGCTGATCCTCGCCGCCGTTATTATTAACCTTAGCCTGCTGCTGTTTGACTCACTGTTTCTGATTGGCCCGATCAACCAAGCGATTGCCGCTATCGCGCCTGGTTTTCACCGTTTTTACGATACGGCGATTCACAGCCGATTTATTGCCATTGATTTGGTCTTTGTCAGCTTCTTTATTGCCGATGTGCTGCTAGGCTGGGCCGTCGCGATTGCCGAGCGGCGCTATCACCGCTGGTTTTTCTATCCCTTCGTACACTGGTACGACGTGCTGGGCTGCATCCCACTCAGTGGGTTTCGTTGGCTACGTGCCTTACGCGTCATTTCGCTCCTACACCGGTTACATCGACTGCGCTTGATCGACGTGACGCGCTGGTCGGTCTATCGGTTTTTTGCCAAGTACTACGATATTCTGCTGGAAGAACTCTCTGACCGTATTGCGCTACGCCTGCTGGGCAATGTTCAGGAGCAGATCGTGGCCAGCGACTCGCTCACCGAGCGCGTCATCGAGCGGGTGATCATGCCGCGTAAAACCCAGCTGATCCATGAAATTGCCGAGCGCTTGGAAGCCACGGCAGGCCGAGCCTATCAGCAAAATCGCCCCGCCATTATGGCGGCCATCGATGATCTGGTGAGCCGCACGCTGCGGGAGAGCCCGGAAATTCAACGACTACACCGCTTACCCATGGGAAAAACCGCATCAAGCGCGATGCAAGCTTCTATCAGCAGCGTCGCCCAGCGGCTGGTGGATGAAATGGCGCAAGGCATGCACTCCCCCGCCTTTCGTCAACTCGTCGAGCGCACCGCCGACACCAGCTTTGACAGTTGGTTGACCGTCGACGACACCAGCGCCAAAGTGACCGAACAGGTGCTTTACGACGTGCTCGACATGCTCAAAGAGCAGGTGCGCCATCAGGGTTGGAAAGATCGCTACGACTAGCTAGACCGTTGCGGTCGCCAGGGGCGTCTGCTCTAGGCTCGCGCGCACAATGGACAGCGCACGCGTAAGCGCCGCCTGCGTATGGCTGATTTTGCGTTAGCCGCAGCGCAGCGCCTCAATCATGTCGTTGCTTTCCAGATGAATATTGAGCCGGTCGTCACGGAAATCCATGGTCGCGGCCGTGCCGGGGCGCAGCACACGCACCTGACGAGCGCCGCTCTGCTCTTCTAGCGTCGCCAAGTTGGCCTCATCAAAGGGCGCACCAATGGCATACTGCACGGCGCTGGCATCGCATGTTTGGCTAGTCGGCGCGGTTTGATCGACCGTCGGCGGCTTAGGCGCGGCGGACTCATTGGGCGCGCTGCTACACCCAGCTAACAGCATCACGGCCAGCGCACTGCCCAGACCTTTTATATGGCGCTGAGTGGTGGTCATCCAAAGCTTTCCTGGCGTCATTATTTACCTCCCTCCACAAATCCCTGCCTCGATAGCAGTGCGGGCCAGGCATTGCTGCCTAGCCCGCACATTGCACAATAAACCGTTAGACCGAACCTTAACTCGCGGCGTCCTGTACTGCTTGGCCGCCCTCTTCAACGTCTTGTCCTGCCCCTGCAATGGTGTTGCAGCCCGCTAGAGCACCCGCAGTGATGAGCAGATTGACGTCCTCCCCGCCTAAAGGACGGGGATTCCAACTTCTTGAGGGCAACGTCCTGCCCCGAGGCTGAGGATATTCCGGGCCGCATTCACGTCCCGGTCGTGGAGTACACCACACTCCACGCACTCCCAGACCCTTACTCG
>Ga0209644_1000156_pt1 | contig 19000 bp, 16 predicted proteins | sample ETNvirome_2_1000_FD_184069 | JGI IMG/M metagenome (GOLD analysis project Ga0209644, IMG submission 184069) | Marine viral communities from the Pacific Ocean - ETNP_2_1000 (SPAdes) (version 2) | ecosystem: Environmental > Aquatic > Marine > Oceanic | place: Pacific Ocean | collected 2013-06-22 | reverse complement strand
CCGCTGATCCGTTTGTGGAATCCCTGCTCGGTGGGCTTGAGCGGGGGTTGAAGCAGGCAGCGTTAACGCGCGTAAAAGATCATATGACATCGCTTGGGCCTACTTTGCCGGCACAATCTCGAATTCCCGCCGATTTCTCGCTGCGCCAAGCGCTTTCCATGATGCTGCGCGGGACCACTGCGACCGCTTAACCGTGGTGGATCAAGGCGATGTGCCAATAGGGGAGCTTTCGCTGCGCCGCATCGTTAAAGAGGCGCAGTTGGATAAGGTGAGCCAACGTGACGCGTAATTCTGCCACCGTCAGCCTGCCGAACGCACCGAGCATTCAATGGTTTCTGCCGCTTATTTGGGTCGCGCTACTGGCGATGTGCATCGTCGGTATGCCGCTCCTAGAGGGCCTGTTTCGCTGGGTAGAGCCTGACGCCCGGCAAGTCGTCTATGATCGCGCGGCGTTTTACGAGCTGCTGGGCCGCCATGTGTTAGTCGTTGGCGTGGCGGCAGTGGTCACCATTGCGGTTGGTGTGGCGGCAGGTATTGCCGTTACCCGCGAGCGAGGGCGGGATTTCTTGCCTCTGGTGGGCCAGTTGGCCTCTTTAGGGCAAACGTTCCCCCCGGTGGCGGTGCTGGCGCTAGCGGTACCCGTTCTGGGGTTTGGTACGCTGCCTATTATCGTTGCGCTAATGCTTTACGGGCTGCTGCCAATCGTACGCAATACGCTGGCGGGCATTAACGATGTTGACGCGACCATCAAAGAGGCGGCGCAGGCCATGGGCATGACCCCTTGGCAGGTGCTGCGTCACGTGGAGTTGCCCCAGGCCGCCCCGGTAATTCTGGCAGGGGTGCGTACTTCGGTGACTATTAATATTGCCACTGCGGCACTCGGTGCCACTGTCGGGGCCAGTAATCTGGGAGACCCCATTATCGCGGGTATCGTTAATGGCAATATGGCCTACGTGCTGCAAGGCGCGCTGCTGATTGCACTGCTGGCGCTGAGCGCGGATAGCGCCTTTAACGTCTACCAGCAGCGGCTGCGCCAACGCCTCTCTGCTTCTTAATGCTCTCTGCGTCTTAAGTTGAATCCCTAAACGGCTTGCACTGAGTTACTGTCCCAGTGTTGCGTTGACCCGTGTCAGATAAATCCACTGGCATAAACGGTCATGACCGACAACACTACCCTCAAAAAGGGTAAAAACAAGGATAATAATGATGACTCAGTACGTACACCAGCCGGCCTTCATGACCGGTGATGAATTCTCGATCGAGACGTTCAGTCTACTCAACCCGGATGGTGAGCTGTATCCGGGTGGCGAAGAGCCCGCTCTCACCCGAGACCACGCTCGTAGGCTGTATCAAGCTATGTTAGCCACGCGTATTCTTGATGAGCGCATGATGGCTGCTCAACGCCAAGGGCGGCTGAGCTTCTATATGCAGTGCACCGGTGAAGAAGCCGCCGTGGTGGGTGCGGCTGCAGCACTAGATGACGCCGATATGATCATGGCCCAGTACCGCGAACAAGGCGCCTTGATGTATCGCGGCTTCTCTATCGACGAGTTTATGAATCAGCTATTTGGCAACGAGCTTGATTACGGCAAAGGCCGCCAAATGCCGATTCATTACGGCTCTCGCAAGCTGCACTACATGACCATCTCATCGCCGCTGGCGACGCAGATTCCTCAAGCCACCGGGTATGCCTATGGCCAAAAGCTGGCCGGTGAAGGCCACTGTACGCTGACCTTTTTTGGCGAAGGCGCAGCCTCAGAAGGGGACTTTCACGCCGCGCTTAATATGGCCGCGGTGCATCAGGTGCCGGTGATCTTTTTCTGCCGCAACAACGGCTACGCTATTTCTACTCCCTCCACAGAACAGTTTGCCGCTGACGGCATTGCTCCCCGTGCCTTTGGCTACCACATGCACGTGATTCGCGTGGATGGTAACGACGCCCTAGCGGTGTATGAAGCGACCCGCCAAGCGCGAAAAATCGCCGTTGAGCAGAACCAGCCGGTGCTGATTGAAGCCATGTCCTACCGGTTGGCTGCCCACTCATCTTCGGATGACCCCTCGGGCTATCGCGCTAAGAGCGAAGAGGAAGCGTGGCGCGCCAAAGATCCCTTGCTACGCATGCAGCGCTGGCTGGCGAAGAAAGGGTGGTGGAGCGATGAAGAGGAAGCTGCCCAGCAGGAGAGCCTGCGCCGTGAAGTGCTGGAAACCATGAAGCGCGCCGAAAAACGCCCGCCGCCGCCGCTGGAGTCGTTAATCAGCGATGTTTACGCCGATGTGACACCTGCGCTACAGCACCAGCTGGATCAGTTGAAGCGCCATATTCGCCGCTACCCAGATGCCTACCCGCGCGGCGCAAAATCGCTAGATCTGACGCTTTCGTCAGCCACTGATACTCAGGGAGAGGCGTAATATGGCGACGATGAACATGCTCCAGGCGATTAATAACGCGCTGGATATCGCCATGGCGGAAGATGAGAAAGTCATCTGCTTTGGTGAAGACGTGGGTATTTTTGGCGGTGTTTTCCGAGCCACCAGCCATTTACAAGAGAAGTACGGCAAAGCGCGCTGCTTTAATACGCCGCTGGTGGAGCAAGGCATTATTGGCTTTGCTAACGGACTGGCCGCACAAGGCTCTGTTCCCGTCGCTGAAATTCAGTTTGCGGATTACATCTTCCCCGCATTTGATCAAATCGTTAACGAGACCGCCAAATTCCGCTACCGCTCTGGGGATCTCTTCAACGTAGGCGGGCTCACCATTCGCACACCCTATGGCGGCGGCATTTCCGGGGGCTTATACCACTCGCAATCTCCTGAGGCGTACTTTACCCACACGCCAGGCTTAAAAGTGGTGGGGCCGCGCAACCCCTATCAAGCCAAAGGGCTGCTGCTAGCGGCGATTCGTGACCCCGACCCCGTGCTGTTTTTAGAGCCAAAACGGCTCTACCGCGCCGCAGTAGGTGAAGTGCCTGATGAGGATTACCAACTGCCAATTGGTGAAGCAGAAGTGATCAAAGAGGGTACCGACATTACCCTGGTGGGCTGGGGCGCGCAGATGGAAGTGATTAGCAAAGCCGCCGAGCTTGCTGAAGAGCAGGGTATCTCTTGCGAGGTCATCGACCTGCGCTCGCTGCTGCCCTGGGATGTGGATACCGTGGCAGAGTCGGTATTCAAAACCGGCCGTATGATTGTTAGTCATGAAGCGCCGCTCACCGGCGGCTTTGCCGGTGAAATTGCCGCGACGATACAGGAGCGCTGTTTTCTCTATCTGGAATCGCCGATTACTCGGGTTACCGGGCTGGATACGCCTTTCCCACTTGTGCTGGAGAAAGAGTACTTGCCCGACCACCTGAAAATTTTTGAAGCGATTCGCGAAAGCGTGAACTTTTAGCGCCAGGGAGAACAGCCATGAGTGATTTTTTACTGCCAGATATCGGTGAAGGTATCGTTGAGTGTGAAGTGGTGGAGTGGCGCGTGGCCGAAGGCGACACCATCGAAGAGGATCAGCCGATAGTCGAAGTGATGACCGACAAGGCGCTGGTGGAAATCACCGCGCCAGAAGCCGGGACGGTCACCAAGCTGTATGTGGCCCAGGGGAAGATTGCCAAGGTTCACGCGCCGCTTTATGCATACCAAGCCGCCGGTCAGATGAACAGCGATACTGCTGCTACCGAGCAGGCACCTTCAGCGCCGCCCAGTAGCCACGGGGTGGCCGCTGATGAAAATAGCCCGCCGCCTAAAAGCCAAGCCGTTACCCCGGCGGCTGCAGGCAAAGTGCCCGCTAGCCCTGCGGTGCGCCGCTTAGTACGCGAGCACAGCCTAGCCCTGTCGGAGATCTCAGGCAGTGGTAAAGATGGCCGAGTGTTGAAAGAAGACGTGCTAGCGCACCTCAACGCGCCAGCGGTATCTCACCAAACGGCCAGTGTTTCGATGCCTTCAAGCACAGGCTTAGCACCCTCAAAAGTAGAGCCGCTGCGCGGCGTGCGCGCGGTGATGGCCAAGCGTATGGTAGAGGCCGCTAGCTCCATTCCTCATTTTCACTACGGTGAAGAGATTGATGTCACTGAGCTGTTGGCGCTGCGCGAGCGGCTCAAGCCGCAGGTAGAGGCGCAGGGCGAACGGCTCACGCTGATGCCGTTCTTTATGAAAGCGATGGCGCTGGCCGTGGCGGAGACGCCGATCATCAATGCACAGTTAGACAGCGAAGCCAACGAGCTAAGCTACTACGACCAGTGCAATATCGGCATGGCGGTGGATAGCAAAGCGGGGCTTTTGGTACCTAACGTGAAAGGTGTCGAGGGCTTAACGCTGTTTGAGATTGCCAAAGAGGTCGGCAGGCTAACCAATGCCGCTCGGGAAGGGCGCGTGGAGCAGGCGGATCTAAAGGGCGGCACCATTAGTATCTCCAACATTGGTGCTCTTGGGGGAACCTACGCTGCGCCGATTATTAATGCGCCGGAAGCCGCCATTGTGGCCATTGGCAAAACCCAGTGGCTGCCGCGCTTTGATGAGCACGGGGCTGTGCAGCGCCGGGCTATCTTGACGGTCACCTGGGCAGGCGATCATCGCTTTATTGATGGCGGTACCATTGCTCGCTTCTGCAACGCCTGGAAAGGCTTTCTCGAGGCGCCGGAAAGCATGCTGCTTCATCTGGCCTAACCGTGTAGGCACCTTGCTATGAGCCAGGCACCGCTGCAGCAGTTTTACATACCCGAAGAGCAGTCGGTCTACCTGCTAAGCCATCACGATGCGCGAAAGCTAAAAGACTGGGTAGCGCTGTGCCAGGCACAGCTTGCCCAGTTGGGCTATTCGAATATCGAGCTGATTGGTAAGGGGGCTTACGGGTTTGTGTTTGCGGGTAGCGCTTGGCAGCAAGGCGTCAAGGCGCACTACGTGTTCAAGTTTTCACGCATTACGCTGCCCACTCATTTACAAGAACGCCTCGAAGAGGAGGCGTTCATGCTCGATCAGGTATCGCACCCTCGAATTCCCAAGCTCATTACCTACCAGCGCGCACGCGGCCAGTCGATTTTGGTCATGGAGCGTGCCCCTGGCTGGAATCTGGAGCAAGTGTCGCTCAAGCAGGGAAGGCTCTCACCTCGGTTAATTATGCGCATCGCTGCACAGTTAACAGACATCTTACAAGCACTGCGTCGTGAAACAGGCCCGAACGCGCGGCCGGTGGTGCATGGCGACATTAAACCCTCTAATCTGGTCTTTGACGCCACCTGCGAGGCCATCGCGCTGATCGACTGGGGCTCATCGGTGTTCGCACAGTTGGATGAATCGCTTCAGTTCGTGGGCGCCAACGTAATGGAGTTGATGTCGGACAATCTGCAGCAAACCAATGCACGGCTGGGGGATGTCTATTTTATCGGTGAAGAGCAGTTGAACGGAGCGCTCTCGTCGCCACGGTTCGATGAGCAGGGGGCGGCAGGTACGCTCTATGCGCTGGCCTCGGCGCAGTCCTGCCGTTTTGGCCATCGAGCAATTCCGGCCAGCTCATTGGGGTTGCCCATTGAGTTTGCACGCACGCTGGATGGCATGCTCGACCCCGACCCACAGGTGCGGCGTAAAGCGGGGGATTACTTTATTCGTGAAATGCCGCGCATGGCGAAGCTGGTTATGGTTGACCTGCCAATCGCCCCCCAAACGCCGCTAGTGCCCGTATGGGGAAAAGGCCTGCGTCGCCCGGCTAGCCAAGAGATCGATACCGTGGTGTACAGCTCACGAAAGGCGTTTTTACGCGAGGCAAGCGCTGAAGAGACGTTAAACGACGTTAACGATGTGCAACTAGATCGCTACTACAAACAGTTTATGCAGGGGATGGGAGAAACCGAAAAAGCCTTTTTGGCTTCGGTGAGCCGGTTGGGCAAATACCCAGTCGTCGGTGGTTTAGCGGTGCGCTGGGAGCGGGAGGGGGTCTATATCGATTCGTCGCTCAACCTGCATGACCCAGCGCTAAAGCCCGCGTTTATCGAAGCGGTGAATAACATGGTGCACTTAGCACGGGCCATTCATCGCCAGGGAGTATTTAAAAGCTGCCTGTTCAATGCCCGCCAAACGCTGCACTTAGAGCGTGCTAGCCCTGAGGAGGCGTTTCACTGCCAGCCAGAGATGGCGATTAATTACGAAGTGAGCGCGGTGCCGGAAATGGAGGATCGCACCCGGCAGCACAGCTACTTTGAAGATGGCCCTGACCCAGAAGAGCTATTGGTGCTGCCGGATACCATTATGCAACTGCTTCAGCGGCTCAATGAGATTCACCATACCGGTATGATCATCTTTGAAGCGCTGCCCAAACATCTCAAAATCCATAGCTACTACCGGCTGCTCGACCCTCAACGTGAGCAGGAGTTTCGCAGCCTACTGAGCCGAATGCTGGCCGCTGTCAGTCAAATCGAGGGGCTGGGCGTGTCAGGGTTTATGAAGATGCCCTACAAAGACACGCGCTTTTTTACCCACTTAGAACGACAGCCAGAGCACTTCTACCCCAAAGACCCAAAAGAGTATGTGAGAAAAAGCGCCTTGCCCGCGCCGCCGCGTTAGGCGGCACTGTTAATTCGGCGCGTTTGTGATTAGCCAGCTCGCCAACTGTTCGGTTAAACGGTCGGTGGCGCTACCAAAGGCGTTCACCACATCGGGTATCCCAGTGCTTGTGGCGCGCTCCCGGATCGCAAAGCTGGTGGAGGCCACGGGCTGTTGGTCCGCGCCGAGTAATTGAACGTCCAACTGCAGGTTAACGCTTGGCGGAGAAGTGTCATACTCGCTCTGAAAGTGGCGCAGCTCGCTTAATAGCAGCAAGTCGTGAGGGAGCCGATCGCTGCTCACGTTGGCGAACAGCTCTTGCTGCTGAAGGCCTGCAATGAGCTGGGCCTGCAGCATGTCCGGTGCATCTTCATGCCAGCGAGCACCCTCATACACATTGACCACATTGCCTTCGGGAAACACCACGATACGATTGCTGCTGAGCAGGTGGCCGGCTTCTGGTGTAGCGATAGCCAGCCGCTCTGGCTGCGTGATGGTGGCAGGGTCGCTCTGCATCGTGGTCGCAGGCAAGCGATACAGCGTCGATGGCGCTTTCTCCGGTAAAATAGAGCAGCCCGAAAGGGTGAATAGGGCGCTTAAAAGAAAGCCGTTACGTAAAGCGTGCATGTTCATGGGCGGAACTCCTCTACTTGATCGCGGCCTAGGAAAAAGTCCGTCGGGCTCTCTTCAAGTTCTCGCGTAATGCGGTCAAGGGTAGCGAGTGTCGAGCGTAACGCCGCTAGGGCCGGGGCAATGTCGCGGGTGCTTTGTAGAGTGCCTTCGACAGCACCCGCGTTATCGTTCACCAACTGTTCTATCCGCTGGGCAGCGCTGGCAACATCGCGGCTGGCGCTCTCTGCGCTGCGCATCACCTGCTGACCCTCCTGGCTCAGCAAGCGGTTCGCCTCTAGGCTAAGCGATTCGATGCTTTCAAGCGTGGTGGAGGCTTGGCGTGACACATCGCCAAAGAGCGCCATGTTTTCATCCAGGGCAGACTGCTGAGAGGCAATCATCTCGGTGATTTGGGCAATATTGGTCAGGATATTGCCTGCTTGCTCACGATTATTGTCATCGAAGAGTTCGTTCACACTCTGCAAAATCGCGTTGAGGTTTTCGACCATCTCTTCGCCTTCGTCAAACAGCGTAGCAATAGGCGACGGGTCGGCTTGAATGAAAGGCGTATCGTCGATGCTTTGCGCTAGCAAGCGTTGGCTTTCTGGGGTGCCACCATAGAGCTGCACGGACATACTGCCGGTAATGCTGGCAAAGGCTAGCTTTGCGCGGGTATCCACTTTAATCGGAGTGTCTTCATACACGCGAATAAGCGTGATCACTTGGCGTGGGTCGTCAGGATTGAGGGAAAGCTCGGTGACATCGCCCACTTCAATGCCGTTGTACTGCACCTTGCTACCCACCGAGAGGCCGCTGACGCTGCGCTCGAACAAAATGCGGTAGGGTTGATAGTCGCGTTGGCCAGCCGCATAGCTCATCCAGAGCGCAAACAGCAGGGCGGCAACGGCCGTCAGCACGGTAAACAGGCCAATCAAAATATGGTGCGCGCGGGTTTCCATGTGCGTCACTCCTGAGAAGAGGTTGGGCCAGCAGAGCGCTGTGCAGCGCGTCCACGCGGTCCATTAAAGTAATCCTGTACCCACTCGTCGTCCGTTTTTGCGACGTTTTCCAGGGTATCCACCACCAGAACGCGTTTTTGCGACAGCACCGCGACCCGGTCACAGGCCGCATAGAGGGTATCGAGGTCGTGGGTGACCAAAAAAACGCTAAAGCCCATTGCATCGCGCAGCGTGACCAGCAGTTGGTCAAACGCGGCGGCCCCAATGGGGTCGAGTCCCGCGGTAGGCTCATCGAGAAACAAAATATCCGGGTCCAGGGCGAGTGCCCTGGCAAGCGCGGCACGTTTCACCATGCCCCCAGAGAGCGATTCTGGAAATTGCCGTGCGGCATGAGGGGGCAGGCCTACCAGCGAGAGCTTGATACGCGCCAGATACTCGGCCTCTTGCCGAGAGAGTTTGGCGTGCTCGATAAGCGGCAGCGCAACGTTTTCTTGCAGGTTGAGCGAACTAAACAGCGCCCCACGCTGAAAGAGCACCCCAAAGCGCCGCTCGACCTGGCTGCGTTGGGATTCACTTAGCTCATTTAACCGCTGGTTCAGCACCTCGACAGTGCCGTCATTTGGCCGTTTTAAGCCCACAATACTGCGCAGTAAAACTGATTTACCGGTACCTGAGCCGCCGACCACGCCGAGAATTTCGCCTCGGTAGAGGGTCAAGTCCAGCCCTTCGTGAACGACGTTGTCGCCAAATCGATTCACCAGCCCCTGCACGCGGATAACCGCTTCATCGCGCTCGGGCTGTTGAGTCATCTCTGAATATCGCTCGGTCACCAGCCCATCTCCATGAAAAATAGCGCCGCTAACGCATCTATTAGAATCACCATAAAGATGGACTGCACCACGCTTGAGGTGGTGTGGGCGCCTACCGATTGGGCACTGCCGCTAACTTTAAACCCTTCTAGGCAGCCAATGACGGCAATCACAAAGGCAAATACCGGCGCTTTGCTCAAGCCGACCAGGAAATGAGTGACCGACACGTCTTTTTGCAGTGTGGTGATGAACTGACTCACAGAAATATCCAACGATAGGGTGGCCACCACCGCGCCGCCGACGAGACCGCTCAGCATGCCCACAAACGCCAGCAGCGGTAGGCTGATCAACATCGCCATCACCCGGGGAAGCACTAGCAGCTCAATCGGGTCGAGTCCCAATGTTTTGAGGGCATCAATCTCTTCGTTGGATTTCATCGCGCCAAGCTGGGCGGTAAAGGCGCTGGCAGTGCGGCCTGCCAAAAGTATCGCGGCCAAGAGCACGCCAAATTCCCGTAAAAATGAAAATGCTACGAGATCAATGGTGTAAACCGTTGCACCGAAGTCTTGGAGCACCGTGGCCCCCAAAAACGCCACCACTGCGCCCACCATAAAGGTTAAGAGCGCAACGATGGGCACCGCATTCAAGCCACTTTGCTGAATATGCGCGACGGTAGCGGTAATACGCCAGTGGCGGGGGCGAAACAGAAGTGAGGCAAACGTGGCCAGCACCAAGCCAATGAAAGCCAGTAGCTGGCGCTGCTGAGACCCCAGCGCCACCATTTGATGGCCCACTGTCGCTAAGGCTTCGCTAATCCGGTTGGGTCGGGGTGGGGGGCTCTCAAGCGGAGCGTCCATGGCCTCGGCAATGCGTATCAGCAAAGCCTGCTGCACCTGGGGAAGATCGCTGGCCCAGCCGCCAATCTGCTTGGTTTTTTCAACACCAATTAGCTCAACGATCAGCGCCGCACCGGCGGTATCCAGCCCCTCAAAGCCGGGTAACGACAGCGAGGCCGAGCTTAGCTGCCCCTGCTGCTGTAGGGCGCGCTTCAGCTCAGCGTAGTGGCGTAGTGTCCATTCGCCGTGCAGCGAGACATGCTCGCCCTGTTGAGTGATCCACTCGTTTGGCATCCCTGCTCCTCATTGCCTTCACATACAGTGAAGGCCTATGATGCAATCAAGCGAGCGTTAGTGAAAGGTAAGCCGTCGTTTCTTAACGTGACGCACGATACTTGGGGGCCAGCTCCTGCATAATTTTTGCTGCTACTTCCTTGAGTCTGGGGCCAAGGTTGTTGACCAATCGATCATGATCTAAACGCAGGCTAGAGCCACCGCAGTTAATCGCCATCACTTCGGCACCATCTTCTAAAATGAGCGGCATGGCCACGGCGCTGATATCCCGCTGCCAATCCTGTTCGGATAGGCAAAAGCCATACTCGGCATAGTCGCGCAGGCTCTGTTCAATACCGGCATGAAGGCGCGGCCAATCGCTGCCGTGAAACGCGGCTAGCTCTTGCATCACCTGTTGGCGGCGCTCGTCAGATAATCCGCACAGCCAGGCACGACCAATCGCCGAGGTGGCAATCGGTAGACGAGAGCCAACATCTAAGCGAATAATCAGCGGGCCGTGGCCGTGGCAGGTTTCCAGATACACCATGTCGCTGCGGTCGGCACCGCCCAGGCTCACGTTGCAGTCGGTGGCGTCGGCAAAGTGCTGTAAATGGGGGCGAGCAATTTCGCGAATGCCCATATTGGCCAGAAAGCGGTAACCCAGCGCCAGCACACCTGGCCCGAGGCGGTACTTCTCCAGGTGACGGTTGTGTTGCAGGTAGCCTAACTGGGTCAGCGTATAGGTTAACCGGGACACCGTGGGGCGCGGGATGTGGGTGCGATTAGAGAGCTCTGCATTGCCCAGGTACTCTTCCCCTGTTCCAAAAGCGCGGAGCAGTTCTAACCCCCGCGCAAGCGCGGTGACAAAGTTGCGATCTTTTTCGGGTGATTGCGGCTCATCAGCAGCGGCGTCGGTTGGTTCCATCAAGCGTCTCGGCTAATCAATCATTGAATGGCAAGTATCGCATACCTGCGCTGGGGCGTTGCAAAGCGCGATAAGAGAGCTTAGTCAACGCTTGGCCTGCGGCGCCTGCCTTAGATACTGTGCTAGCGCCGCAGGAGGGCGGTTAGCTGTCCAGGCGTTCAATGATGGTCGCGATGCCCTGGCCAACGCCAATACACATGGTGACCAGCGCATAGCGCCCGCCGGTGGCTTCTAGCTGGCGCAGCGCAGTGAGTGCCAAACGTGCGCCCGAGGCACCCAGCGGGTGGCCAATGGCAATGGCGCCACCGTTGGCGTTAAGGCGCGGGTCGTCGGCGGAAAGACCCAACTGCTGAACGCAGCCCAACACCTGCACCGCAAAAGCTTCGTTGATTTCAATCACGTCCATCTGCTCAAGCGAGAGGCCAGCCCGGGCCAGCGCTTTTTGCGAGGCGGGTACCGGCCCCAAGCCCATGACGCGGGGAGCAACGCCCGCCACGGCGCTGGCAACGATACGCGCTCGCGGAGCAAGCCCAGCTCGCTCGCCTGCTGCACGCGTGCCGACAATCAGCGCGGCAGCCCCGTCATTTAATCCAGACGCGTTGCCTGCGGTCACGACACCACCTTCAAACAGCGCGCCGAGTTTGGCTAGTTTTTCCTCGGTGCTTTCAGCGCGGGGGTGCTCGTCTTTATCTACCAACAGCGGCGGCTGTTTGCGTCCTTGAGGCACGTCTACCCCAAACATTTCGCCTTCATAAAAGCCGTTTGCCAGCGCCTTGGCATAGCGCGCTTGGGAGCGGGCGGCAAAGGCGTCGCTGGCCTCGCGGCCAATGTTCAGGTCGTGGGCAATGTTATCGGCAGTTTCCGGCATGCTGTGGCTGCCGTACTCTTTGGCAATCCACGGGTTGGGAAAGCGCGAGCCAATCACGGTATCAAACATCGGCTGATTGCGAGCGTAGGGGGAGTCGGCTTTGCCCAGCACGTAAGGCGCGCGGGACATGGACTCCACGCCGCCAGCCAAAAATAGCTCACCTTCGCCTAATCGAGCAGCACGGGCGGCATCCATCATGGCGGCTAGGCCACTGCCGCACAGGCGATTGACGGTTTGGCCTGCTACCTCAATTGGCAGGCCCGCCAGCAGCGCACCGTGACGGGCCACGTTGCGAGAATCTTCCCCCGCTTGGTTAGTGCAACCCGCCAACACCTCTTCGTAGCTTTCTGGGGCAAATGGATTACGCGCCACCAGTGCTTTGAGCGTTAGGCCCAGCAGCTCATCTGGGCGAATGGCCGCTAGGCTGCCGCCATGGCGACCAAAAGGGGTGCGTAATCCGTCGTAAATATAGGCGTCTTGCATGGTTATTTTCCTTGTTTGTGTAAGCCTTACTTGAGCCGTAATTGAAACTGAGGGGTTTCAGCCCGTTGGCCCGTCAGTGAGGGGCATACCCAGTGCAGCGCGACGGCGCAGCCAAGGGCTAGGGCGATAGCGGGGGTCACCGGTGGCGTCTAATAGGTTGTTCAAAATGGTCAGGATGCGCGAAGCGCCGTAATGGTCGCCCATGCGCAGCGGGCCAAATGGGTAGCCCAGGCCAAGTTCCACCGCACGATCAATAGTGGCGGGTGCAGCGACGCCTTGCTGTGCGATATCTGCCCCAACGTTGACGATGCAGGCCACCACGCGCTGCAGCACAAAGCCGGTGCTGTCTTGTAGGGTGCTGACCGGCGTGCCGTCAGCATTCAACAGGCTGGCGGCGGCATTGACTAGTTCGGGTCGGGTAATGGGGGAGGCCATCAGGCTGCGGCGCTTATCCAGCCCCGCCAGCATATCCACCGCGACGCACTGCTCGGCATTCAAGCCTTGGCGCAGCGCGCATTGAGTGGTGTCTTCACCCAGCGGTGTCAGCAGGCACAGCGCCTCGTTGCTGGGGTGATCACCCGACGCTAAAGGCCAGCCTGCCGCGTTGACGAGCTCGGCAAGGGCGGCGGCGCTGTCCGGGTCGTCTTGGCTGATCCATACGGGGCAAGGAGAGACTGCCGAAATGGCGGGTTCATCCGGCATCTGCTGCTGACCATCCACGTAGCGATAAAAGCCTTCACCGGTTTTGCGCCCCAGCAAGCCCGCCGAGAGCCGCTGGCGAGTCAGCGGTGAGGGGCGAAAGCGCGGCTCTTCGTAATACTGGTGGTACACCGACTCCATCACCGCATGGGAAACGTCCAGGCCCGTCAGGTCCAGCAGCGTGAAGGGTCCCATTCGAAAGCCACCTTGGTCCACCATGATGCGGTCGATGGTAGCGGGGTCGGCCACGCTCTCACTCAGAATGCGCAGCGCTTCGGTACCAAAAGCGCGCCCGGCGTGATTGACCAGAAAGCCAGGGGTGTCGGTGGCCTGGGCGGTAAAGTGGCCCATGGAGGTGCCCAGGGCATTAACCCGCTGAGTGACATCGTTAGCGGTACGTAACCCTGGAATCACTTCCACAATTTTCATCAGCGGGACGGGATTGAAAAAGTGAAAGCCAATCACGCGCTCTGGGCGCTGGCAGGCGGCAGCAATTGCGGTAACAGACAGCGAAGAGGTGTTGGTGGCAAGAACGGCATCCTGGCGAACAATGCCTTCTAAATCGCTAAACAGCCCCTGCTTGGCTTCCAGCTTCTCGATAATCGCTTCAACGACGATATCGCAGGGGGCGAGGGCGGCGAGGTCGCGGGCTTCAATCAATCGCTCGCCGTACTGCTCGGCTTGGGCTTGGGTAATCCGCTGCTTGTCGGCGCTGCGCTGCCATAACCCATTAATAAAGGCAGTCGCTTCCGCCACCGCGCCTTCTTTTACATCAAATAGCATGACGTTCAGGCCTGCCTGCGCGGCGAGCTGAGCAATCCCTCTACCCATGGCCCCGGTGCCGACAATGCCAAGAGTGTTGAACGAATGGGCGACTGCGTCGTTGGACATAGGTCAAAATCCTCGCTGCAAGGGTTTATTGTTCTGCATTGCAAAATAGCATTTCGTTTATTGACTGCCATCCTAGGCTATGCAAAAGTGCCTGACAAGAGAGTGAACGCTAGTTTCGCCATGCAGAATTATTGCAGGCCTCACTGCCCGCGCGAACACCAACCATAAAAATATCGTTGCCACCAGGAGCCGTTATGATCCGTGATCCCGAACTGCTGAATCAGTTGGTTGATACCATTGCCCGCTTTGTACGGGAGCGTTTGATTCCCAATGAGGCACGGCTTGCCGAAGAGGATGCAGTGCCCGCCGAGATCCTGGCGGAAATGAAGGAGATGGGGCTGTTCGGGCTATCCATTCCTGAAGAGTACGGCGGATTAGGGCTCACCATGGAAGAAGAAGCCCTGGTAGCCATGGAAATCGGCAAAACGTCTCCCGCGTTCCGTTCGGTATTTGGTACGAATAACGGTATCGGTGCCCAGGGCATTCTGATTGACGGCACTGAAGAGCAGAAAGCCAAATACGTGCCGCGCTTGGCCACCGGGGAAATTCTCAGCTCTTTCTGCCTGACCGAACCGGACTCTGGCTCCGATGCCGCCAGCCTGCGCACCACCGCCGTGCGCGATGGCGACCACTATGTGTTAAACGGCACCAAGCGCTATATCACCAACGGCCCGGAGGCGGACCTCTTCACCGTGATGGCGCGTACCGATCCAGACAACAAAGGCGCTGGCGGTATCTCCGCCTTTATTGTTGAAGGCAATACGCCCGGTCTGATTCGCGGCCCGGCGGATAATAAGATGGGCCAGAAGGGCGCGCATACCTGCGATATCATTTTTGATAACTGCCGTGTACCGGCTGAAAACATCATTGGCGGTAAAGAGGGACAAGGCTTTAAAACCGCCATGAAAGTGCTCGACCGTGGGCGGCTGCATATTTCCGCCGTGTGTGTGGGCGTGGCCGAGCGCTTAGTAGACGAGTCGCTGCGCTACACCATGGAGCGTAAGCAGTTTGGTGCTCCGCTGGCGGAGCACCAACTGGTGCAGGCCATGCTGGCAGATAGCAAAACCGAGGCCTACGCAGGCAAAACCATGGTCATGGACGCCGCACGCCGCAAGGATGATGGCGAAAACGTCTCAACCCTAGCCTCCTGCTGCAAGCTGTTCTGTGCCGAGATGGTGGGGCGCGTCGCGGATCGCGCCGTGCAGGTGCACGGCGGTGCGGGCTATATGTCGGAATACGCCGTTGAGCGTTTCTACCGCGATGTGCGCTTGTTCCGCATTTACGAAGGGACGACGCAAATTCAGCAGCTGGTGATTGCCCGGAACATGGTGCGGGAGGCGTCCTAATGGCTCTGTCGGTCCCTTACCAAGCGCCAGATGAGAAAATCTTTGGCCGTCTGGCAAGCGAGCTGTTAGCAGAACTTCCCGAGCGCTTGAGCACCCGCGTGCTGGAAAATGCGAAACGCCTAGCGGATCACCCCGCGCTTGTGGATGGCAACGTCCGCTGGAGCTACGCCGAGCTGGGGCAAGAGATTTATGCCGCCTGCGAGTGGTTAGCTAATTTAGGCATACGGCCCGGCGACCGTATTATGACGGTCAGTGAAAACTGCCGTGCCCTGGTGGTACTGCTGTTGGCCGCCAGTGAAATGGATGTTTGGGTCGCGATTGTCAATTCGCGCCTCTCCGCTCAGGAAGTGGATTTAATTCAGGGCAACTGCCTGCCTCGCCGAGTGTTTTACACTTGCGAAGCCTCCCAAGAGGCGAGCCAGCACGCCGAGCGCCACGCGGCTGACCGCTATCAGCATCCGCAGCTCGGCGGCCTAGCGATTTCACCGCTATTTGATAGCGAGCCAGAGCCTGTTCACGCCAGCGGTGCCGAGCAGGTAGCCGCGATGATCTACACCTCAGGCACCACCGGTACGCCGAAAGGCGTCATGCTGACCCATCGCGGTATTCTGTATATCGCCTCTATTTCCGGCGGCATGCGTCATCTGAGTGAAGGGCAGCGGGTGTACGGCGTACTGCCGATGTCTCATGTGTTTGGCCTCTCATCAGTGTGTATGGGCTCGCTGTATAACGGCGCGTGCCTTTATACCGTGCCCCGGTTTGACGCGGTACAGCTGCTGGCAACGCTCAAAGAGGAGCGCATTACCGTGCTTCAGGGCGTGCCTGCTATGTACGCTCGCGCCCTGGAGTACTTGAAGCGTGAGCAGCGCGCGTTAGAAGCACCTGCGCTTATCTATATCTCCGCAGGCGGCTCGCCGCTGGATAGCGATACCAAAAAACGCGTGGAAGCTGCGTTTGGCCTAACGCTGCACAATGGCTACGGTCTCACCGAAGCCAGCCCGACGATTAGTCAAACCCGCATTGAAGACCGCCACCAGAGCAGCACCGTGGGCCGCGTGCTGCCGCTGTTGGAGTATCGGTTAGAGCCCCTAGGCAGCAGCGGCACGTCAGAAAAGGCAGGCGATGAGATCGGCGAGCTGTGGGTGCGTGGCCCTAATATCATGAAAGGTTACTTCCGCCAGCCGGACGCCACCCTCGCCACCTTAACGGAAGATGGCTGGCTCAATACCGGTGATATCGCCAAACTGGATCACGACGATCAGCTCTATATCGTGGGCCGCAGTAAAGAGCTGATTATTCGCTCGGGCTTCAACATCTACCCGCCGGATGTAGAAGCAGTGATTAATGAGCATCCTGCGGTGACCTTAACCGCAGTGGTTGGGCGGCAGGTGGCAGGCAATGAAGAGGTCGTGGCATTTGTGCAGTGCGAGCCGGGCGTTGAGGTTGATATGGCAGAACTCAAAGCCTTTATTGCCGAACGGCTTGCGCCTTATAAGCGTCCGACCCAAATTGTGCTGATGGATGCGTTGCCTTCCACCGCCAGCGGTAAGATTTTAAAAGGGCGGCTACGCGACTTGGCCCAGCAGGAGAGCGCTTTATGAGCGAAATAGACGGCGCTGACGCCTCCATCACACCGCAGGCGCTGATGGGTTATCACGAACTGCTGGGCATGCACGTGGTGGAGTGGGAAGAGGGGCGCGCGGTAGTGGAACTCACCATTGAACCCAAGCACCTTAACCGCAGCGGCAATGTGCATGGCGGTGTACTGGCTTCCATGCTGGACAGTGCCTTAAGCCTAGCGGGCCTGCACTGCGATGTGCCGGGGAATATTCGTCGTGGGATGACGCTGTCACTCACTACCACCTTTGTGGGGCCTGCTCGGCAAGGCGTGTTAAGGGCCACGGGCACGCTGCGTGGCGGCGGGCAAAAAACCTTCATGACCAGCGGTGAGATCGTGGATGAGCAGGGCCATCTTGTCGCTATGGGCGAAGGCGCGTTTCGTCGCCGCAGCGGCAGCGAATCGTCACAAGGCGTTCCCGACCCGCAGTTGAGGGAGCCTAGCGAGTGAGCCCAGCCCGCCTGCGGATTTCCTGTTTGCTACTGGTGACGCTTGCCACGCTGATTCATTTGATGGGTGGCAGCGTGGCGTGGCAAGCCGCAGGCATCGTTGTGCTGCTGCTTTATTTGATGACCCTGAAAGGTCAACTCACCCGCATGGCCAAGGGGCTGCTGTGTGCCGCTGGCGTGCTCACACTGTTCGCGCTGTGGCGCTCGCCCACGCCTGGGCAGCTGCTGTTTGAGGCGAGCGGGCGTTTTGCGTTTTTTGCCACCTTTATAGTGGCGCTGAGTATGCTGCGCTTACCTGCCTATCGCTCCCGTTTAGTGCGCCACTGCGGGCAAAGCATGTTGCTTCAACCCCCCAGCCGCCGTTATCCGATCTTATCCCTGGGCTCGGCGCTGTTTGGCATCATTCTGAACATTGGCGTGCTGAATCTGTTCGCCGCGATGATCGAAAAGAGCAATACCCTGAGTGCCGCCCAAGGGCGCGCCTGGGTGCGTGAGGCCCGCCAGCGGCGCATGATGCTGGCGCTGCTGCGCGGATTTTCGCTGGCCCCGCTGATTTCGCCCATGGGCATCGGGGTGGCCGTGGTGCTCTCAAGCCTTCCCCAGGTCACCTGGCCACAGCTGGCACCCTATATTCTAGGGGCCGCCGCGCTGATTTTTATGGCGGGCTGGGCGGTGGACTATTTCACCGGCCCGCACCCACCCGCCAATAAAACCTATGTCACCCCGTCGTTGCGCCCGTTGGCGCAGTTTAGCGTTTTACTAATCGGCATTGTGGCGCTGGTGTTTTCCATTGCGTGGTTGCTGGAGTTACGACTACCCATTGCCGCGCTGCTGGGCGCGCCTACCGGGGCGCTTTTATGGCTGGCTTGGCAGCGTCGCAGGCTGGGCTTTGGCGGGCTGCCTGCCGCCATAACGGCGGTGCATCGTCAGCTACCCTGGTTGCTGTCTCCCAGCGCTAATGAAATCGTGGTGCTGGGGGCGGCAGGCTATTTGGGGCATGTATGCGTGGGCTTGGTGGATACTCAGCAGCTAGCACCGCTATTGGCGGTGCTAGACCCGCTGGGCACTTTGAATGCGGTGTTGGCCATGCTGATGGTAGTGGGGCTAGCGCAAATAGGCGTCAACCCGATTGTTACGGTGACGCTGTTGGTGGGCTTGCTCCCCACGTTGGGCATTGATGGATTAACGCCTGAGCTGATTGGGGCATCGTTAATGGTAGGCTGGGCGCTGGCGCTGATGTCATCACCAATGACCGCTTCCATGCTGATTCTCTCGCGCTTTACCGGTGTACCCGCCACCCGCATCGGTTACCGCTGGAACGGGCGCTTTCTGGTCGCTGCCATCCCGCTGCTGGCGTTATGGTTTGGTTGGTCGCCTTTCTGAGGTGGGATGTTCAAGGAAACGCTTGACCTTTGGCAGGCGTTTTTTTATTGTTATTTTTATAAAGTGAAATATTATTTTGCTATGCGGAATAAAAAGCCGATGGTTCAATCGCTGGAGCATGCCTTATGAAAATCCTCGTCGCGGTGAAACGCGTCATCGACTACAACGTCAAAATCCGCGTCAAAGCGGACCACTCCGATGTGGACCTTACCAACGTCAAAATGGCCATGAACCCCTTCTGCGAAATTGCCGTGGAAGAGGCAGTGCGCCTGAAAGAGAAGGGCGTAGCCACCGAGGTCGTGGCCGTGACCGTGGGCCCCAAGG